>JGI12316J15310_10000036_pt20 | contig 200954 bp, 164 predicted proteins | sample MarCyaLeptolynsp_FD_15310 | JGI IMG/M metagenome (IMG submission 15310)
GAACCACCAGCACCGCCCCGTTGTTGTTCGATCTGAGCGTCAGAACCACAACGCCGTTTGCCGGCCCCTCCGCCCCAGACCCCGGGGGAACCGGCGCGGGCATGCCGACCCTCACGATAGACGGCGACACAGCCGGCGCGTACGTCGCCGAACTCGAAGGGCCGCACGAGATCAGGTTCCGCGGAGTGGCCGCTCCGGTGGCCAACGGAAAGTTCCAGATTGCCATCGACGACATGTTCACCGACGTGTCAAAGCTGGGAGTTCCCAGTACTGCGACCTTCCCGTCTACGCAGGTCACTGCGTTCATCAGCATCGGAGGCGGAGAACTGCCCATCACCCGCGATGTCTTGAATCTCGGCGTCCCAACCGGCCAAGGTTCCGCCGTGACGGATGATCTGCCGATACCGCTGCCGTGCCAAGCAATGGCGGTGCCGCCGGTCGTCCGCGCCGAGGGGATCGCAGACGTGCAGGGGGATATCGTGTTGGTCTGTTCTTCGCCGCCCGGCGGGGACATCGCCTCGATCCAAGCGGATTTTTCGGTGTCTTTGAATACGAACATTGCCAACAACGTCGGCTTTGCGGGCGCTGACCTGACCGACGCCGTTCTGATTGTGAACGAAAACAACTGTATGGCGCCGGCGAGCGTGGGGTCAGCCCACAGCACTTGCGGAGGACCATTCCCGTCCGTTCAAGATCCGCAGTTTGGCCGACTCGTCGCTCCGAATCGATTGCTGTGGGAAAACGTGGAAGTTCCTGTTCCGGGAGTTGACCCGGATGGAGACGGTCCCACCCCCGCCACTCCATTGGTGACCACCATCCGAATCATCGGCGTCCGCGCCTTCAACGGGCAATGGGGCATTCCATCGGGCGCCTACTTCCCTAGCAATCAAGTCACCGCCTTTATCGGGATTGGCAAGACGGCAAGCCTGACCGTCAACAACAACGTTCTCAATGTCGGAGTCCCCATCCGAGGTCTGATTTCCACCCTCGAAACGACTTCGCTGCAGGGTCAGGCTTGCGTGGGCGGTTCCGGCCAAGCGTCGTTGAGCCTGACTGAAGGCTTCGCAACAGCTTTCAAGACCCAGGGCCTTCCTTCCTATTTCTCCGGTAACGTCCAGACCGAATCCGGCTACTTCGCGCCCGGCTCGAACAACGGAGGCGGCGCCAGCCAACCGACCCGGATACTGTTCCGCTTTGCCAATGTACCGCGGGGCGTTGTCGTCGAGGCCCCTAAGCACGTCGAAACCGGCGACCCCGCCAGGACGAACGACGCCATCGAGCTGCGCCTGCTCGAAAATACCGACGAACGCGGCGCCGGCGGCACGCTCTCGGCCGGCGAGGGTTTGCAAACTATTGCGATCGACAACGGCGCAGGCATAGCCGTCTACGAGTTGCTCGACGCCGACACGTTCCGTCTGGACAGCGCCGACGTCCCGTTTGAAATCTCCTGGGCCGGCAAGTCCGGCGGCCTGCTCACCCGCGCCGGCCAAGCCACAGTCCGCGCCGTGCTCGCCCCGCTCAGCGACGTCACCGTCGCCAGCGGCCCCGAGCCTGAACCGCGCTTCCTCGACCCCGGCGACCCGGGCGAAATCTTCCTCTCGCTCGACGGCGCGGGCTGCTTCCCCGGCGCCTACCTCGGCGCTTTCACCGACGGCCTCTGGTTCCGCGACCGCAACGGCGACGGCGCTTTCGACCCGTCCACCGAAATCAGCGGCTGGGGCTCGCCCGGCGACACGCCCGTCGACGGCGATTGGAACGGCGACGGCTTTCGCGACCTCGGCGTTTTCTCCGGCGGGACGTGGTTCCTCGACGTCAACGGCGACGGCGCCTTTAATCCGGCCAGCGAGATCAAGGGCTGGGGCGTCGCCGGCTGGACGCCCGTCACCGGCGACTGGAACGGCGATGGCGTGACCGACCTCGGCGCCATTGACCCCTCGACGATGGCTTGGTTCCGCGATCTCAACGGCGATTTTCTGTTCGACCCCGCGACCGAGATCGTCGGCTGGGGCTCGCCGGGCGATACGCCCGTGGTGGGGGACTGGAACGGCGACGGGGCGGATGAGATCGGCGTTTTTTCCGGCGGCCTGTGGTTCCTCGATCTCGACGGCAGCGGCTCGTTCGACCCCGCCACGGAGATCGTCGGCTGGGGTGTGGCCGGCTGGACGCCGGTCGTGGGCGACTGGGACGGCGACGGCGACGACGACCTCGGCGCCATCGACCCGGCCACGATGGCTTGGTTCCGGGACGTCAACGGCGATTTCCAGTTTGACCCGGCGACGGAGCTGGTGGGCTGGGGCTCGCCTGGCGCAACGCCCGTGGTCGGCGATTGGAACAGCGATGGCGCCGACGAGATCGGCGTGTTTTCCGACGGTACGTGGTTCCTGGACGTGAAGGGGGACAGTGTTTTCGATCCCGCGACAGAGATCCGCGGCTGGGGCTCGGCCGGCTGGACGCCGGTCGCCGGTCCTTGGCAGTAGGGCGTATCTCAAAAACCGCCGGCATGGGCGTCTCAGTCCCTACGTCCGCAGCCAGCGGCCGGAGTGGGGCGTCGTGGGAACTCCGCGGCCGCCCGGCTTGCGCCCCTGGAACTCCTGTTGATACAACTTCTCGATCTCGGCCAGACCGCGGCACTCGGTGATTTTCACCCCGTCGGGCCAGAACACGACGATGTTCTCGTCCGTGTGCGGCGAGTACTTTTCCTGCGAACCGTGCAGCACCATCGGGATGCCCAGGCGCCTGTTCAAGAAGCCCTGCACGTCAAAGAACTCTTGGCCGCGCGCGTGGCGCAGTCCCTCGTGGTGACGAAACTCCTCCACAAAAATGTTGTTGGCGGGGTCTTTGGCGGAGACGATGCCGTAGAGGTCGTAGTCGCCGTAGATGTAGGCGATGTGGGTGGTCAGTCCGGACTTGTTGAAAATGGCGCAGCCGTAGTGCTGGTGGTCCTGGCGCAGTTCGACGCGGTAGTGCTTGCCCTGCGGAAGGTACGTGCGCTCTTCGCCGTCGGCCGGCTCCCACAGATATTTCTGGGCGAACCCGTCCCAGGTCTGCTTCACGTCTTCGAGGTTGCGGCCGGCGAAGGCCCGCGGATGGATGTGGGGGCTCACCACCAAACCGGCCAGCCTGTAGGGCGGCACATCGACCTTGGCCGTTTTGGCTTTGCAGTCGAGGCGCTTGGGGACATACCCGGGCAGGCCGATGTAGTCCTTCGAAGCGGCGTTGGACTGCCGCACCAGGATATAGACGTCCCAGCGCTTGGCCGCCTCCTGGAAAACGGCGATGTGGTCCTTGTGGATGTATTGCGAAGCGATCTGATGCGTCATGCCCGGCTCCTCTCTGCCCGCGCCAATTGTAATCTCGAGCCGCGGCGCGCGCTATGATTGCGTCCATGGTTCGCAAATCCTTTCTGCTCGCCCTGGGCGCCGCGTTGTGCGCCCTACTTCCTATAGCGACGTTTGCCGCTGAATCCGACATCGTCGCCAGCGAAAAAGCGTGGGCGAAGGCGGTGACGACGCGCGACTTCGATGCGCTGGAAAAAATCTACGACAAGGATCTGATCTACGCTCACTCCACCGGCGCCATCGAGACCAAGGCCGAGTACATGGGCAAGCTGCGCCAGGGCACGGCCCGCTACGACGCCATCGATCATGAGAAGGTCACGGTGCGGATGCACGGCAAGGCGGCGGTGGCGCACTCGATCGTCGTGATGCGGGGCGAGAGCGCGGCCGGGCCGTTCAACAACAAGCTGATGCTGATCCACGTCTGGGTGCAGGACGGCAAGACCTGGAAGCTGGCCGCCCACCAGACGACGATGCTCGAAGAGCTGAAGTAGAGGGGTTCGGACGGGTTTGGGACAGGCGCGCCTGTCCTAACCGCCGACCAGGAGGTCGGCGTTGCAAGCCGGGAGGCTCGTTCCACGGACAGCCTGGCGCCACGTGGAGCGGGTTGAGCATGCTCACCCCCTACGGGAGCTTGTAGATCTTGCCGCCCTTCATCACGAACGACGGATCGAGCGTGGTGGTGATGTCATCGGCCGGATTCTTGCGCGTCGCCACGATGTCGGCGGCCTTGCTGGGGGCGATGGTTCCCACGCCGCCCGCAATTCCCAGCAATTCGGCGGCGCTGAGCGTAGCGGCCCGGATAGCCTCCAGCGGCGGCATCCCGGCCTCGGTCATGTAGACGAACTCCTTGGCGTTCGAGCCGTGCGGGCTGACGCCGCAGTCGGTCCCAAAGGCGATCTTCACGCCGGCCGCGTAAGCGACCTCGAACGTCTGGCGCACGCGGGGCCCGATCGCCAGCGCCTTGGGCACGATCACCGCCGGGAAGTAGCCCGGAACCTCCGCCTTCTCCATCACAAACTTGCCCGCAGACAGCGTCGGCACCCACCAAGTTCCTTTCTCGACGAACAGGCGAAGGGCCTCCTCGTCCATCAGCGTGCCGTGCTCGATGGAGCGCACCCCGGCGCGGATGGCGCGCTTCATGCCTTCGGCGCCGTGGGCGTGCGCGGCCACGTGGAACTCGTAGTCGTCGGCCGTCTCCACGATGGCGCGGATCTCTTCTTCGGTGAACTGGGGGTTCTGGCCGTTCTTGGCGACGCTGAGCACGCCGCCGGTGGCGGTGATCTTGATCAGGTCCGAGCCCTCTTTGTAGCGCTGTCGGACGGCCTTACGGGCGTCATCCACGCCGTTCACCACGCCGTCGTCGGGGCCGGGGTCGCCCATCAGGTCATGGCGGACGCCGTTGGTGGGATCGGCATGCCCGCCGGTGGTGGCCAGGGCGCGGCCGGCGTTGTAGATGGTGGGGCCGTTGACCAGCCCCTGGGCGATGGCGCGCGCGAGTGCGATTGAGACGCCGTCGCGCGTGCCCAGGTCGCGCACCGTGGTGAAACCGGCCAGCAACGTGCGCTCGGCATGAGCCGCCGCCCGGTAGGCGTAGTCGGCGGGCTCCAGCCGGAACCGCTCTTCATAGGCCTTCGGGTTGCTCTCCGACGCCAGGTGGACGTGCATGTCCATCCAGCCGGGCATGCAGGTGTGCGCGCTAAGGTCGATCACCTCCTCGCCCTGCTCGGGGTCGACGAAGCCGGGCTCCACGCGCACGATGTCCTCGCCCGCGGTGGTGATGGTCACGGTCTCGACCACCTCCAGGCGGTCGACCAGGATGAGCTTGCCGCAGTGCAAAACCGCGGCCGGCAGGGCTTGAGCGCCCAGGAAAGCGGCGAACAAGAGGAGTCGGAGCATGCTCTATCGTAGCCCCGCGCAGTCGCCGCCAGAAGGCCTGCTTACCAAGCAAGGGATTCATCCGTCCAACCGTTTGGGTAGAATGAGGGACTTCGCTGGAAACTTTGCGATGGGCAACACTTTGACCAAGAACGCCACGGTGGATTCGGAAGCGTCAACCGCGCCGTCCGCCGCCGAGCCCGCCAAGGCGAAAGCCGCCGACGAGGGGCGTCCGCGCGGCTTCATCGCCGAATGGACCGTCACCATCCTGCTGCTGCTGTTCGGTACGACGACGCTGGTGCAGGCCTTCGTCATCCCCACCGGCTCGATGGAAGACTCGCTGCTGATCGGCGACCACCTACTGGTGGACAAGCTCTCCTACGCGCCGTCGGACGCGCTGGGCAACCTGCTGCTGCCTTACACCGAGGTGCAGCGGGGCGACGTCATCGTCTTCCGCTATCCGGTCAACCTAGCCGAAACCTTCGTCAAACGCGTGATCGGCGTGCCCGGAGACCGCATCCGCATCGTCGACAAGCAGTTGTTCCTCAACGGCAAGCAGATCGACGAGCCCTACAAGGTTCACAAGACCGAGTACACGCTCGACTATCGCGACAATTTTCCGGCCGCGCCCGATCCGCAGTCCTACCCGCCGGCGCATGAGATGTTGCGCCAGCACGTCAAGGACGGCGAACTCGTCGTGCCCGAAGGCAACTACTTCGCCCTGGGAGACAACCGCGATCTCTCGCTCGACAGCCGCTATTGGGGCTTTGTGCCGCGCGAGAACATCATCGGCAAACCGCTGATCGTCTATTGGTCCTACGACGCGCCGACCTCACATCTGGAGGATTCGAGCGTCTCGGTGGCCCACATCCAGGACGTGTTGTTCAACTTTTTTGGCAAGACGCGCTGGACGCGGACGTTTCATCTGATCCACCCCTACGCATTGGAAAGGGAATGAGCGCTCCCCAGTTGCATGCCGTCATCCTGGCCGGAGGTCGCGGTACGCGATTCTGGCCCCGCAGCCGCAGGAGGATGCCGAAGCAACTGCTGCCCGTCGTCGGCGACGAGACCTTGCTGCAGCAGACGGTGGAGCGCCTGCGGCCTCTGATTCCGCCGGAGAGGGTCTGGATTTTCACCAACGACCTGCTGCGCCTGCGGATTCGGCGGCAATTGCCCGAGGTTCCGCCGCGTCAGATCATCGCCGAGCCGGTGCAGCGCAACACCGGCCCTTGCATCGCCCTCGCCGCGCGGCTGCTGCGTGAGCGCGACCCCGATGCGGTGATGGCGGTGTTTCCGGCCGACCACCTGATCGGCGATGTGGAAGCCTATCTCGACGTGATCGCCAAGGCCGGCGCCACCGCCGCCGCCAACCCCGAACTGGTGGTTCTGGGCGTCGAGCCGCGTTGGGCCGAGACCGGCTACGGCTACATCGAGTTCCCCAAGGGGACCAAGGCCGGCCAAGGCAAGCCGGTCAAGGTCGTCAAGTTCGAAGAGAAGCCCAAGGCCGCCCGCGCCCAGCAGTTCTTCGAAGCCGGCAACTACTGCTGGAACAGCGGCCAGTTCCTGTGGCAGGCGAAGACCATCGAAGAGGCCGTCGCGCGCTTCATGCCGAAGACGGCCGAAGCGCTCTCGAAGCTGCCGCCGCTGGGCGCGCGCGGCTTCTCGAAGACGCTCAAGGCGCAATATCCGCTCTGCGACGACCTCTCGATCGACTACGGCATCCTCGAGCGCTCCAACAACATCGTCGGCTACCCCTGCAAGGATTTCGGCTGGAGCGACGTCGGCAGTTGGGACGCCGTCTACACGCTGGCGCCGAAAGACGCCGACGGCAACGCCGCCCGCACGGCGGTGGAGCTGCTCGATGCCAAGGGAAACTACATTGACGCGCCCGGTAAGCTCGTCGCGCTGGTCGGCGTCCATGATCTGATGGTGGTCGACACCAAAGACGCCCTGCTGATCTGCCCTCGCAAAGACGCCCAGAAGGTCTCCGCCGTCGTCAAGGCGCTGGAAAAGGCGGGCTGGGACTCGCTGCTGTAAAGGATTGCCGGTGGAGCCTCCCGAGCAGTCGAAGCCCACAGAGCGCAAACGCTTCAAGATACCCGGGGTAGGGTGGAAACGCTCGCTGCTGGCGGTGCTGATCGGGAACCTGATCTACTTCGCCATCATCGAAGACCTGCCGGAGGCGATGCAGCACAAGCCGTACATGTATGACTTGGGGCTGGCGATCGATTTCTGGATCTGCGTGATGGTTTATGGGGCGATAAGGTATCTGTTTCCGCGGCTATGAGCCGGCGCGATCCCGTCGTGATAGACTCAGGGCGTGACCGAAGAAACCGCACTAGGAAGCGACGGTCCTTCCGAAAGCACACCTGCTTTCGACCGCCTGCAACTGGCGGAAATCCTGTCGGCTGTCAGGAGTCAGGACGCGCAGCAACGCAGCGTTGCGTCCGATGCGGAGGCTGCATTGGAGACCTCCATTGAATCCCTCGAAGAAGGGGAGAATGCGTTGCTCCTGGATCTGCTGAACGACCAGCTCGTCGAAACGAATCGCCTGTTGCAGGAGACCATACGCGAGGTCGACCAGACGCTCGCCAGGATCGACGCGCTGTAGCTCCCTTGGAACCGAGGTGTAATGGCCACCTTCCTGGACTTTGCCAAGAATCTTCTGACACTCACCGCCGCTGTTGAGGACCTGAGAAAATAGATGGACGCCGTCTCGAAGAAGGCGGCGGAAAATCGCGAGCGCATCGTCCGGCTGGAAGCCCGCGAAGAGTTGTTAGCCGAAAGAATCTCTCGACAAGCCTCCGAAGCCGTCTCCCGGATGCATCTCCAACAGAGCGACAGGCTGACCCGCCTCGAAATGCGAATCGAAGCCCCGGCGCAAGGGCGGCTGCCCGAGAGCCAAGGCTAGCGCCTACTCCCGAGCCTCATAAATCACCTTCCCGCCCAGGATCGTCTTGACCGCCTGGATCTCGCGGATCTCATCTTCGGGGCAAGTCAGAATGTCGCGGTCCAGGATCACCAGATCCGCCAGCTTGCCCGGCTCGATCGAGCCCTTGATCCCTTCCTCGAACGACAGGTAGGCGGCGTTCCAGGTCCACATCTTCAGCGCCTGCTCGCGGGTAATTTTCTGTTCGGGGTTGAGGACTTCGCCCGTCGCGGTCTTGCGCGTCACCACCATCCACATGCCGAAAAACGGGTTGTAGGGGTTGGTCGCCTCGATCGAGTCGTACTTGATCATGTGGTCCGAGCCGCCCGCCACCACCACCCCGGCGTCAAAGATCGACTTGTAAGGATGAAAATCCTTCAGTCGGTTCGGCCCCAGCACGGTTTTCAGCGCCGGGCCGTCGAAGTGGTGCCAGGCCGGCTGCAAATCCATCACCACGCCCATCTTCGCTGCCCGCGCGATCGCCTCCGCGTTGGGAAAGTTCGCGTGCGTGAGCGTGAAGCGGCGGTCCTGGATCGAGCTGACCGCGTTGACCTGCTCATAGGCGTCCAGCAGCGCATCGGTCGAAGCGCCGCCTGTGGTGTGGGCCGTCATCTGCCAGCCGCGGTCGTAGGCTTTGCGGGCGATCTTGCCGATCGTCTCCCGCGGGACTCGGAGCACGCCGCGGTAGTCGGGGTCGTCGTAGCCATAAACCTCGGTGTGCTCGCCGTAGGGGGCGCGCAGGAACGCCGTGCCGATCAGGATGCCGCCGTCCAGGAAGATCTTCAGCGACCCCATGCGCATCATCTCGTCGCCAAAGCCTGTCACCGGGGCCATCGCGTTCAGCTCAGCCTCGATCTCTTCCCACGGCCGCTCGGCGTTGACGGTGCGCGTCAGGTAGGTGCGCACGGTCATGCCGCCCTCGCTCCAGAGTTTTTGGTAGACCGCCATCTGCGAAGGCCCGAGCGAGCGGTCGATCACGCTGGTGATGCCGACCTGGTTGTAGTGCTGCTGCATCTTGCGCAAGGCCGCGTACTGATCGTCGAACGTCGACGGCCGCGTGGACAGCAACGGCGCCACCAGCCGGCGCGCGCCCAGCACCAGCCCCGTCGGCCGGCGGTCCTGGTCGCGGATGATCTTGCCGTCTTCGGGGTCCGGCGTCTCGCGGCTGATGCCGGCCTGCTCGAGCGCCTTGGTGTTCAACGCCGACGCGTAGCCGTTGTCCAGCATCAACGGACGATCGGGGACCCAGGCGTCGAGCTCTTCCCGCGTCGGGTAGCGGCGCTCCTCCAGGCGCGTTGAATAAACCTTGGGGACGAAGATCAGACCATCCCCGGGCTGCGCCTGCACCCACTGCTTGATCTGCGCAAAGCTGCGCAGCACGGGGATCTCGCCGTCGCGCTCGGCCAGCCCGGCGCCGATCGGGTGGACGTGCGAATCGATCAGTCCCGGCACGACGGTCGCCCCGTGCAGGTTGATTTGGACGGTCGCAGGACCGATCGTGCGGCCTACCTGCTGGGTCGTGCCGACCGCCCGAATGCGTCCCGCGGCGATCGTCACCGCCTCAGCGATGGGGTTTTCGGGGTCCATGGTGATGATCTTGCCGTTGTGATACATCACCTCCGCCCGGCCGGCGGGAATTTCGGGCCGCGGCGGGAAACTCTGGGCCGACAACAGCACCAAGGGGAGAAGAAAAGAGAGGCTCAATCGCAGCGTCACGCCTCCCAGCATAACCGACGGCCTGCGCTACAATTGGGGCTCTTTCGGGCCAGGGAGACGCACTTTGCAGCTCTACACCAAGATTCTGATCGGTCTTTTTGCCGGCGCGGCGGCCGGCGCGATCGCCAACGCCGCCGGCATCGAGCCGGTCAAGGCGTTCCTCATCGGCCTCGAACCGATCGGCACGGCGTTCATCCGCGCGCTGACGATGATCGTGCTGCCGCTGGTGACCGCCAGCCTCATCATGGGGGCCGCCTCGCTGGGAGACATCACCAAGCTGGGGCGCATCGGCGGCAAGACGTTCCTCTACTACATGATGACCACGGCATTCGCGGTGACGCTGGGGCTGCTGCTGTCGAACCTGATCCAGCCCGGCAGCGGGGTCGACACGGCCACGCGCGATTCGCTGTCGGCGCAGTTCGGCGACGCCGCCAAGGGCCAGATCCAGCTCGCCGCCGAAGCGCCGGGATTGACCGACGTGCTGCTGAACATGATTCCGCGCAACCCGGTCGGCTCCGCGGCGAATTTCGACCTGCTGCCCGTCATCGTCTTCTCGATCATTTTTGGCGCCGCGCTGAGCATGCTGCCCAGCCAGAAGCGATCGCCGGTGCTGGCTTTCTTCGACGGGGTCAACGAGGCCTCGATGGTCGTCATCGGCTGGATCATGAAGACGGCCCCGTATGCGGTCTTTGCCTTGATCGCCGCGGTGGTGGCGCAGTTCGGCCTCGACCTGCTCAAGAGCCTGATTACCTACTCGCTGGTCGTGGTCGCCGGACTGCTGCTGCACATGTTCCTGACCATCGGCGCGATGGTCCGCATCTTCGCGAAGATCAACCCGATCACCTTCTTCAAGCGCATCAAGGCCGTCCCGGTGTTCGCCTTCTCCACGTCGTCGTCGAGCGCAACCTTGCCGATCACGATGAAGACGGCGGAGAACAATTTGGGCGTCTCGAAGGAGATTTCGAGCTTCGTGCTGCCTCTGGGCGCGACGATCAACATGGACGGCACGGCGCTCTATCAGGCCGTGGCCGTGATGTTCATCGCGCAGATCTACGGCATCCAGCTCGACATGACCTCGCAGCTCACCGTCGTGCTCACCGCCACGCTGGCCTCGGTCGGCACCGCCGGCGTGCCCGGCGCGGGCATCATCATGCTCATCACGGTGCTGCAGTCGATCGGACTCGGAGACAAGGTAGAAGCCGGCATCGCGTTGATTCTCGGCGTCGATCGCCTGCTCGACATGCTGCGCACGGTGGTCAACGTCAGCGGCGATCTCTCCTGCGCGGCGTTCGTGGCGCGCTCCGAGGGCGAGCTGCGCGACCCGGAATCGTTTGACCCCGACGCGATCCAAGCCCCCGCGAGCTAGGTTGGGCGGAAACGCCCGGCGCGGTGTATCGTAAAAACCGCGAGGCGTTGTGTGTCCGCCACCCCGCTCAATATCGTGGAGTCCGAACTGCGGCAGGCGCCGCCGCGGCCGGTGCGGCTGACCGCCGCCGGCAGGCGCGAGCTGCTCTACCCCGCCCTGGCAATCGTCGCCTTGCTGGGCCTGTGCGCCTGGGCCTACTTCAGCCGGCGGGCGCCCGGCGCGCTGATGCCGCTTTTCGTCGGCTTCATCTGCCTGGGCCTCTACCTGCTCGCCAGGCTGCTGGAAGCGCTCCACGAACGCACTTTGCTGATTCGCGAAGGCCGCGCCACCTCCGCCATCGTGATCGAGGCTTCCGAGCTTCGGAACGACCGCTGCTCGTACGTAGGCTGGTATGAGGTCGAGGGGAAGCAGTGGGCGGCGCGCTGGACGGACCACGAAGGAGCAGCGGAAATTGGCGACGCCGTCACGGCGCTCTACCTGCCGGGCGACCCGGGCCGCGCCCTCATCTACCGCACGGCCGGCTGCCGGGCAACGTCACTGAACGCGCGGGAAGGGCTGACCGCCGATCACTCGCCGCTGACGCCCAGGATCTGATCCACCGTGGCCTGCGCGATCGGATGATAGCCGGGCCGGGCCTTCTCATAAATGACAATCGCGCGCTGCTTGCCCTCCGGCGTCTCGGCCAGCGCCTCGTAGAGCGGCTTGAGGAACTTGCGGCGCCCGACCTCGACGAGAAACTCTTCCACCCGCGGCTCGGCCGGCTTATAGCCGCGCTCGGTCGATTCGAGCAGCCAGCGGTGGATGATCTCCGCGTTGCGCGAGCGCGTCAGTTCGAAGGCCTGGTCGAGTTCGGCCATCCGGTCAGGCCCCACGCTGTCAGGCAGGGTGCTCAGCAGCCGCAGTTTCTCCTGCGTGCTCCACTGGCTCCAGGGGAGTTCGGCGGCGGCGGTCTCACCGCCCACCCATCGATCCCGCGCCGCGGCCACCCGATCGAAGGCGTCGGACTCCGGCCGCACCGCGCCCTCGGGCAGCCCCGGTTCTTCGAGCCACTTTTCCAGCGGAACCGCCTCGGCCGCCTCGGGCAGGTTGGCCTTCAGGTAGCGCTCGAAATCTTCAGTCGTAATGCTCTGAAAAGCAAAGTGGTCGAAGTAGCTGCGCAGAAACTCGTCGAACGCCTCGCGGCCGACCACGGCCTCGAGCGTGCGCAGCAGCAGCATCCCCTTCACATAAGGCACCAGCGTGAAACCCTCGTCTGGATCGCGACCGGAGAGATCGATGTGCAAGACCTGGTCGCGCGGCTCGAGTTCGGCCATCTCCGCTTCCAGATCCTGCACTTCGAGCGCAGCCTCCATGTTCGAGCGTTCGAGCCCGTAAACCTTTTCCTGTATACGATTTTCCAGGTAGACCGTAAAGCCTTCGTTTAACCAGAAATCACGCCAGGTGGCGTTGGTGACCAGGTTGCCGGACCAGGAGTGCGCCAACTCGTGCGCGATCACGCTGACCAAGCTCTTGTCGCCGGCCAGCAGCGTGGGCGTGGCGAAGGTCAGGCGCGGGTTCTCCATGCCGCCGAACGGGAAGCTCGGGGGCAACACGAGCACGTCGTAGCGTCCCCAACGGTAGGGGCCGAACAGCTTCTCGGCGGCCTGCATCATCGATTCGAGATCCTCGAACTCGCTCGCCGCCGCTTCGACGATCGACGGCTCAGCGTAGACGCCGGCGCGCTCGCCGATCGGGCGGAACTCGATGTCGCCCACCGCCAGCGCGATCAGGTAGGAGGGGATCGCCTGCGGCATCTCAAAGCGGTACTCGCCGGTACGCCCGGCCTCTCGGTCGAGCATTTCGGCGCTCATCACCGCCACCAGCTCCGGCGGCGTCCGCACGGTGGCCTCATAGGTGGCGCGCACGCCGGGCGTGTCCTGCAGCGGGATCCAGCTGCGGGCATGGATCGCCTGCGACTGGCTGAACAGGTAGGGATGCTGCTTGCCCGCCGTCATCGAGGGCTCGAGCCACTGCAAGCCCGTGGCGCCGGGCGAGCTCAGGTACTCCACCCGAACATGCGTCGCGCCTTCGGGCAGTGAGATCCGCAGCGGCGCTCCCAGCACCGGGTCGGCCGCGCCGAGCTGGAAATCGGCCGCGGTGAAGCGGTCGCCGTCCACCGAAGCCGCCGCGGCTCGGATGGTCAACTCGCGCGTATCCAGGATGATCGCCTCGGGCCGTGCGCTCCCCACCGGTTCCACGGTGAGGGTCGCCGAGCCGCTGATGGTCCGGGTCTGGAAATCGACCGTCCAGTCCAGCGCGATGTGCGACGTGCGAATCTCGGCCGCGTTCGTGTACGAATGCAGATCCTGGCGATCGGTCGAAGGGGCGGGCATTTCTGAGGTTTCGGGGCCGCCGCAAGCCAGCGAACCCAACAGAGCGAGGGTAAGGAAGCGACGCATTGATCTCCATCATAGCCCCGCTGCGCAAAAATGGACTCGATGGACGGCTCCCTCGAAGACCTCGTCGCCATGGTGCAGCGCGAGCTCCGCGCCCGCGGCAATCCCGACGACGCCGGCCCGATGCAGGCCTACATGAAATCCGAGCAGCCGTTCTACGGCGTCACCCGCCCCAACCGGCAGCCGGTGGTGAAGGCGCTACGGGCCTATCCGCCGCATGACCAGCCCGACTGGCAGCGTCGCATTCTGGCCTTGTGGAATCTGCCCCACCGCGAAGAGCGCTACATGGCGCTGGACTACATGACCTTGTGGCGCCAGTACCACAAGCCCGCCGCGCTTCCGCTGTGCAAGCGGCTGGCCCAGGAGGGCGCCTGGTGGGATCTGGTGGATTGGGTGGCCGGACGCGTCGTCAGTCCCATCCTGCTCGCCCATCGCGACCAGACGCGGCCGGTGATGGAGGAATGGGTCGAGGACGAGAACATGTGGGTCCGCCGCATGGCGATCCTTTCGCAGCTCAAGCACAAGGACCGCACCGACGCAGCCCAACTCTTCGACTTCTGCCTGCGGCGCGCCGATGAGACCGAGTTCTTCATCCGCAAGGCCGTCGGCTGGGCGTTGCGCGACTATAGCTGGGCGAACCCGGACGGGGTGCGCGATTTCCTGGCTGACCACGGCGAGGAGCTGTCGCCGCTGACGCGCCGCGAGGCCGGCAAGCATCTGGCCAAGATCGGCATGCCGCCCTAACTTGCGCTTCGGCGCTGGAAGAACGAAGATTGTGGCGCCATGCCGCTCCGCTCCACCCGCCGCCGCTTCCTCGCCGCCGCAGCCTCGGCTTCCGCTCTGGCCTCCTGCAGCCGGCCTCCGGCGCCGGAAGCCGAAGAACGCAAGCCCGCCGGCCCGTCGGTCGAAGAGCTCGAAGCCGCGCTGGCCAAACCGACGCTCGATGTCAGCTCCATCGCCGAGCCCGTCATCATCGACTCACTGCGACTGCTCGAAAAGGACGGCGAGCAGATCGTGCACGTGCGCTCGAAGGACGGCGCCGAGGGCGTCTCGCTCACCAACGGCCGCGACTACCTGGCCCCGCTGTTCAAGGAACTCTTCGTGCCGTTCTTCGTGGGCAAGGACGCCCGCAAGCTCGAGTCCGAGCTGCTTTGGGACTTCTACCGCCACCGCTCCAACTACAAGCTGCAAGGACTGCTGTTCTGGTCAGTGCAAGCTTGGGTGGAGTTCGCCATCCTCGACATGCTCGGCCGGATCGCCAGCAAGTCGATCGCGGAGCTGATGGGCGGAGTGCTGCACAAGGAAATCCCCTTCTACGTGGCCAGCGGGCGGCGCGATTCGACGCCGGAGGAGGAGGTCGAATACCTGCAGATGCTGCTCGAAAAATCCGGCGCCCACGCGGTCAAATTCCGCCTCGGCGGCCGGATGAGCCGCAACGAAGACGCCATGCCCGGCCGCTCGGAAAACCTCATCCGGCTGGCGCGCAAAACCCTGGGCGACGCGATCGACCTGCACGGCGACGCCAACAGCTCCTACGATCCCGAACCGGCGATCCGCATCGGCCGCGTGCTCGAAGAGGTCGGCGCGGTCTACTTCGAGGAGCCTTGCCCGTTCGATCACCTCGAGGACACGAAGGTCGTCACCGATACGCTGGACATTCCGGTCTCGGGCGGCGAGCAGGAGTTTTCCGAGCGGCGCTTCCGCTGGATGATCGCCAACCGCGGCGTGGACATCGTACAGCCGGACCTGCACTACTACGGCGGCATGATCCGCTCCGCGCGCGTGGCGAACATGGCTGCCGTGGCGAACATGCCGACCACGGTGCACATCTCCGGCGGTTTTGGCTTCGTCTACATGCTGCACTTCGCCGCGCGCACCAAGGACCCGGGCCGCTACCAGGAGTACAAGCTCAACATCGAGAAGTACAACGACTGGTTCGACCCGAAAATCGTGGTGAAAGACGGCAAGATGAGCGTCCCGGACGGCCCCGGCGTGGGCATCGAGAACGTGGCGGATGTAGTCAAAGGCGCGAAGACGGTGGCGTGAGGGTCAGCCGCCGGGCTCCGAGGCTTTTGGTAGAGCCGTGGTCGCAGTCGCACGGCCACGGCTCTATCGCGGTTCCTTAGAATCCTACCGGGCTGTGTAGCCGCCGTCGATCACCAGCTCGGCGCCGGTCATGAACTTCGACTCATCCGACGCCAGATAGACGACGCCCCAGCCGATGTCGTCGGGCTCGCCGACGTGTCCGACCGGGTGGCGCGAATCCAGGTCGGCGCGCAACTCCGCGATCCCCTCTTCGGTGCCATCCGCCAAGCCCTCCACCAGCGGCGTCCAGATGTAGCCGGGGTGGATGGAGTTCACGCGAATGTTTTCCTTGGCGTAAAGCAACGCGTCGTTCTTGGTCATCAGCGTGACCGCGCCTTTCGAGGCGTGATAGGGCGGCAAATCCGCCGCGCCGACCAGGCCGTAGATCGACGACATGTTGATGATCGAGCCGCCGCCGGCCTCGCGCATGTGCGGGATGGCGTGCTTGGTGCACAGGAATACGCCGGTGACGTTGACCTCCATCAGTTCCCGCCATTCCTCGAGCGTGATCTCATCGGTCGGCTTGTTCACCCCGGCGATGCCGGCGTTGTTGACCAGCACGTCCACGGAGCCGAAGCGCTCCCACACCTCAGCCATCGTGCGCCGGACGGATTCTTCGTCCGCCACATTCATGTGCCAGTAGGCGGCCTGGCCGCCGTCGTCCACGATCTCCTTCACCACGGCGGCGCCTTCATCGTCCAACAGGTCGGTAACAGCAACCTTGGCTCCCTCTCGGGCGAGCAACAGACACGCGGCGCGACCAATGCCGAGTGCGCCCCCGGTGACAACAACAGTTTTCCCTTCGACTCGATGTTTCATGATCAACTCCTCCTATAAATTCGATGCCGGCGCGAAGGCCCTGGATGCGAATACCGGCGCGTTCTAGGAACCGTTCGAGTGGCGCAGGAACGTCCCTTCCCGCAGCTCGGAGAACGCCTGCGCCAGCTCTTCCTGCGTGTTCATCACGATCGGGCCGCGCCAGGCCACCGGCTCTTCGAGCGGCTTGCCCGAAACCAGCAGGAAGCGCACGCCCTCTTCGCCGGCCTCGACGGTGACCTCGTCGCCGCGATCAAAGACGACCAGGGTGTGGTTCTCCACGCCGCGCGAAGGGGGCGCGTTCTCGCCCACGGTCTCCGTGGCGGCCGGCCGCGGGTCGGCGGCGTCGCGGAATTTGCCCGCTCCGGCAAAAACGTAGGCGAAGGCGTGCCGCGTGGTCTCCACCGGCAGCGTCTTGGTCTTGTTCGGCGGCACGGAGACGTCGAGGTAGATGGGGTCGGCGGCGATCCCGTCGACCGGCCCGGCGGTCCCCCAGAAATGGCCGCAGACGATGCGGACGCTCGTGCCGTCGTCGTCGGTGACGACGGGAATGTCTTTCGAGCCGACTTCCTGGTAGCGCGGCGGGGTCATCTTCAAATCCGCCGGCAGGTTGGCCCAGAGCTGGAAGCCGTGCATGCGGCCTTGGCCGTCGCCCTTGGGCATCTCCTGGTGGATGATGCCGTTGCCGGCGGTCATCCACTGCACGTCGCCGGCGGCAATGGTTCCGCTATTGCCCAGGCTGTCGCCGTGGTCGACGCTGCCGGCGAGTACGTAGGTGATGGTTTCGATGCCGCGGTGCGGATGCCAGGGGAAGCCGGCCTGGTAGCTGGCCGGGTTGTCATTGCGGAAATCGTCGAGCAGCAGAAAGGGGTCGAAATCGCCGGTGGCGCCGAAGCCGAAGGCGCGCCGCAGGTGGACGCCGGCGCCCTCCATGGTGGGCTGCGAGTGCATGAGTTTCTTGACAGGGCGGATCGACATAGTGGGGTTCCCTCTGTTGATGAGTGTAAGGGGGAAGGGGCGGCGGTGTTGTGGATTACCCGCCGGCTTGAAGCTGGGCGGCTGCTATGGCGATGCCGTGGGTGGGCGGAGGCGGCTGATCTCCGCGCTCCTGGCTGGGCGGCCGGCGCGGATGTCGTCTTCGCTGAATTTCTGCAGGTAGATCACGCCTTCGCCGGCGCGGTCGAAGTCGTGGATCAGGTAGATCGTCCCGTCCTCGGCCTGCACGCCGTCGGGGTAAGAAACGCCGACGCGCTCCTCGAGCAGCAGGCCGTCCGTCCAGGTCTCGCCGTCGTCGTCAGAGAGGAATGCCGTCAGGTGCGAACGCGCCTTGGTCGGGCCGTCGTGGCGCACCAGCAGGATCGCGCCGGAGTCGAGCGTTCGCAGGAAGAAGCGTCGGTTGGCGACGTTCTCGCCTTCGAGGAAGAAGGAGCCGGCGGTCCAGGTGTGGCCTCCATCGGTCGATACGCTCTGCCACATGCCTTCGGTGGTGCGGATGAGCATCCACAAACTGCCGTCGCTGCGCTGGACGATCATGTGCTCATCCACGCGCGTGGAAGGCGCGCGAACCTGGCCGATGCGCTCGAAGGTTTCGCCCTGGTCGCTGGAGCGAAAGACGTTGGAGCCGCGCTCCTCGCCGAGGTCGTGGATGAGGTCTTCGGGCTTGTAGGGCGAGATGTCGAAGTCGTCGAGGGCGAGGCTGGGTTCGCTGTCGCGCCACAGGCCCACGGGCAGCAGCCAGTCGCCGTTGTCGAGCACGGTGGGCTTGTTGAGCATGAGGCCGTCGGCGATGCGGCGGGGCTCGGTCCACTGCGGCTGGTCGGCGTCGGGTTCGTCGGTGCGGATCGCCCAGACGCCCCAGCGGCCGTCGCGCAAGCCGGCGGTCTGCACCCAAAACAGCCACAGGCGACCTTGGGGGTCTAGCCAGAGGCAGGGGTCCATGGAGCGGACGAACTTCGGCGGCTTGATGACGAGTTCGAGCTCGCGCCAGGTGGCCCCGTCGTCGGTACTGGAGGCCAGAACCACATAGCTGAACGGGCTCTCGACGCGCTTGGTCTCGGGCCCGGTGTACCAGGCGGCCCAGAGCTTGCCTTGAGCGGTGCGCTCGATGCCCGGGACGCCCTGGGCGCCGCGTTTGTCCTTGGCGTACTCGGGGCCGGAGTCGGTGAGGATTTCGGGGGCCTGGAGGGAGAGCTCAACGGGCTCGGGGGCGGGCTGCGTGCAGGCCAGGGAGAGAAGCCAGATGGTGAAGAAGAAGCGGCGGGGCATAGCTGGGCCCGAGTCTAGCGTATTGACCAGAACTGCGGGCGGGCGCTCGCGGAGGGGGGCCTGGTCTTTCGGCGTCAGGTCGATTGCCGACGACAAGGGCCAGTCCATTCCCTCGGCTCCAATCCGGCTCAGGCCCTAGAGGAGAGATACAGAACCGCGGGCGTAAGCCCGCGGGCCCGCGCCCTTATGGGCGCGGTTCTGTTGCGCGGGTCCAGAACTGCCATCGGTCTAGATGCTCGAAGCAGGACATTGGTTGTCCTTGTTCGCGGACGGTGTAGTCTACAGCCGCGTCAACGGCACTCGCATCCCAGAGCCAGACCGTACTGCCGTGGCGGGCCCACCGTTTTCCCGTTCCGCTCAGTTCGGCGTTCAATGCTCGGCTCGCGTAGGACTTGAGCTTGCCAAGCGCCTTTTCCGGATCAACGTTCGCGGTCAGGACAACGTGGACATGCGTTGTTCGTACGTGTGCGGCGTGCAGGAACCATCCCTCGTAGCTGCAAACTCCTTTGATCGAAGCTAGGACCAAGGGGCGAAGCGCCCTAGTCAGCTCGAACGGCGGCTCTTTCCGCACCGCCCTTTCGTAGCTCGCCAATCTCGGATTGACGGGCGCGTACCGGCCGCGATAGGCGTTGTGATCGCGGTCGACGGCGAATGGAAAATCGCCATGAAGTTTCGTACCGTAGCAGGCCCAGGTGAGGAAGTAGGCCCAGGGTCGAACGACGGGACGCTCTGGGCCTGCCATTTCATGCATCTACTCAGTTGCAGCCCACACCCTTACGGGCGTGGTTCTGTTGTTCAAGCCCGCCCGCGCTCCTCCTTCGCCATGTCATACAACGCCCGGATATACCCCAGGCTGAACGCCCAGCCCGTTTTCCGGTCCCCCACCATCTGCGGCACATGGTCCGCGATCAAAATCCCACGGAAATCCACGTCCACCAGCGTGCGCATCAACTGCTTCATGTCGGTGTAGCCGTCGTCCACGTAGGTCTCGACGAAGTCGGGGATCGGGCCGGTGACGTTGCGAAAGTGGATCTTCCACAGCTTGCCCAGCTTGGCGAACTCGCGCACGGCGTCGAGCACGTTCGCGCCCGTGTGGACGCCGCCTTCCATCCAGGTGCCGCAGCAGAGGCAGCAGCCCACGTTTTCGCTGCCGGCGATCTCGAACGCGCGCTTATACCCGTCGAGCGTGCCGAACATGTGCCGCGGCACGCCGCCGAGTTCCGGCACGGGCGGGTCGTCGGGGTGGACGCCGATCCGCACGCCCTGCTCCTCGGCCACCGGCGCGACGCGGGAAATGAAATATTCCCAGTTGTCCCAGAGCTCTTCCTTGGAGAACTTGCGGCCGTGGCTGAGCGGGCTCTCAAAAACTTCACCCGCCCAGTAGCCCTTGGCGTCCTTCATGTGGAACGCCCGCGCCGGCGCCCCGCCCCGCGTCGTCTCGCGCTCCGAACTCCAGATGCCGTTGCCCATGTGGGCGTAGGTGGTGTAGTGGATGCCCGCCTTGCCCAGGTTCTGCAGGTAGCGCTTGTACTCTTCGATCTTGGCGTCGCGCCCGTCCAAGCCCAGAGTCACCTGCGGCATGTTGTGGACGCTGGTGTCGCCCATGTTGGCGATCTTCAGGCCCGCCGCCTCCACGCGAGCCTTGTGGCTGCGGAACCACTCGAAATTGGTCTCGCGGCCGCCGATCGAGACGTAGTCCACGCCCATCTGCTTGGCGAAGGTCAGGTAGTCGTCGTCATAGCCGTTGGGCAGTTGCAAGGAGATCTTGATGCCCGGCCCCCAGGACGGCGTTTTAGCCGATTCGGCAAGCGCGGGGACAGCGGCGGCGCCGGCGAGGGCGAGGCGGACGAGGTCGCGACGGGAAAGGGTCATGGCGTCGGCATGATGTCACTCTCAGGCGGGCGGAGTCAATTCCAAAGAAAAAGGGCCGGACGCCACTGACAGCGTCCGGCCCACGATGCGCAGGAGGGGGATTACCAGCGCAAGTTCAAACCAAGCTTGATGAAGCGCGGCAAGTTGTTCTGCACCGGGCGCAACGTGCCGAACTGCGCGTTGCTGACGTTATTCGAAGCCAGGGTCGAAAACCAGGGCCGGTTGAGGGCGTTTACCATCTCGAAGCGGAACTGCAAGCGAACCTGCTCGGTGATGGGGAAGAACTTCGCCAACGAGGCGTCCCAGTTCTGGTAGCCCGGCGTGCGCACGTCGCCGAAGCGGGTTTGGAAGGTGCGCAGCTCGAACGGAGAGAGCGCAGCGACGCGCCGGCCGTTCGACTGCTCCCACAGCGAGGTGTCAAAGATCTCGAAGGTGTCTTTGTTGAGTCCGCCGATCTCCGCACTGCCGGGGACCGCCTGCAAAGCGTTGGCGTAGTCCAGCGCCCAACCCTTCGAGTAGGTGATGTTGAAGTTCATCTGCCAGCCGCCGAGGATCAAGTCCGCGGCGCGGCCCATGTTGCCGCCAAACGGCTTGCCTTTTCCGACCGGCAAGTCCCACACGCCCGCAAACGCGAACTTCTGCGGGATGTCGATGGTGCCGGCGGACCGCCGCTCGAGGCGGGTCGCCTCAGGATTGCCGATCAGGTAGTCCTGGTCGTTGTAGACGTTTGCTTGCTCGAGCGTCTTGCCAATGACGTAGCTAGCCAGGAACGTCAGACCGGCAGCGTAGCGCTTGGTCAGCTTGAACTGCGCACTGTCATACCGTTGGCGACCGATCGGCGCGTTATTGAGTTGGATGTTGCCGTAGTGCGGGAAGGGCCGCAGCAGCAGTTGCCGGGCGATGGTGGAGCCGTTGAGCGAGGCGTTGTTCGGGATCAAGCCCGCCATTGGGTTCGGAATCCGCTCGTTGTAATAAGCGGTGTCGATCGACCCGTCCGCGGCGCGGCGGCCCATCTCCGACGCCGGGATCACGTTGACGTTGTTGATCCGGACGGGGAACTTGCGGGTCAGGTTCGCCACGTACCCGGCCTCAACCAGCAGGCCGAACGGCAACTCCCGCGAGATGTCGAAGGAGAACTGCTGCGAGTAAGGCAGCGGGCGGTCGATGTGGTTGACGGCGATGTTCTGGCCGATGAAGCTGCCAAAGCCTTCGCTGGCGCCGATGGGGTCGATCAACTGGCCGTTCGGCAGGTTCACAAAGGGATTGGCGAGCGACACCGCCGGCGTCAGTCGGCCGTCCTCGCTGACGATGGCGTTGGTGCGCTGGCTGAAGCCCTGGTTCGAGCCCAGCTCGTCTTGGCCGAGGTAATAGAGTCCCCAGCCGCCGCGCATCACCCACTTTTCGCCGATACGGTAGGCGGCGCCGATGCGTGGTTGGAAGTTGTTGCGATCCGGTTCGAACGCGGTGCGGGGCTGGCCGTCGCGGCCGGCGAAGTAGATGCCGCCCAGCAGGTTCAGCCCAGGCGCCTGGTCATTGAGCGGGCTGGTCTGGTCGAAACCGAAGCCGCGCATCTGCCGGTCAAAACGCTCCACGATCGGCGTCTCATAGTCCCAGCGGAAGCCGGCGTTGATGGTCAGGCGGTCGCTGACCTTCCAGTCGTCTTGCAGAAATGCCGCGTAGTAGTAGTTGCGCGAGGCCGGGTCGATGTTGCGGTCCACGTAGGCCGCGGTCGGATTGCCCAGCAGGAATGTAGCGACTTCATTACCCGAGTTCGCCGTCGCCTGGTTGGCAAACGCCTGTGTCCAGTCGCGGCCGAACTGGTAAAAGCCGCTGGCCAGACCGGGGTTCTGGGTATTGCGGTTGTAGCGCCGCATCTCCACGCCCATCTTGAGGAAGTGACGCCCGTGCACCACGCTGACGTTGGGCTGGAGCGTATAGGTGTCATACGCACCCGAGTTGCGCAGCCTGCTCGAACCGATCGCCTGGTAAGAGCCCAGGTCGAAACGAGGGAACTGCAATTGCTGGAACTGCGAAACCAGCGCGTCATCAAAGCCCAACTGGCGCGGGTCGTAGCCGGCGCCGAACGTGTTGCCGCTGGACTCTTCCCAGCGGGCCAGACCGGCGCGCAGGTTGAACGTCATCGTCGGGGAAAGCGTCGACGTCCAGTCGGCCGACCAAGTGCGGCCGTTGCGGTTGAGCGGCGCATTGCCGGTCGGCTCGGCCACATTGGAGCCTTCCCAAACCAAGCCGCGATACTCGGAAAACGGGTTCTGGCCGTAGCGAAAATAGAAGCGGTCTTTGGAGGTCGGCTGGTAGTCCATCCGGCCGCTCCACTGGTCCATGTCGCCCACCCAGCGCGAGGGGTAGATGTAGTTGTTGATGCGCGCCGCGTTCTGGCCGGGCGAGTTCGGCAGCGGCATGAAGGAGAGCGCATTGATGGCAATCGGGTTCATGCGCGCTTGGGGAATCCGGTTGTTGGCAAAGGCCGTGCGCGTGCCGTCGGCCTGGGTGGTCAGCGGATCATAGATCGTCACCGGGGCGCCGGCGGCGGTCTGCAAGGTCGAAAAATCGCCTTGGCGCCACTCCTGCAGGGGGAAGCTGGCCACGCCCGGATCAGCCGAGCGCTGCCGCATGGCTTCGTACGAGATCAGCCAGAACAGCTTGTTGCGGCCGTCAAAGACTTTGGGGATGACCACCGGACCGCTGGCGGTGAAGCCGTAGGTGTTGATGTTCATCGGCGGCTTCTCCGTGCCGTTCGTGTTGAGCTCGAACTGATTCGCATTCAGCTCTTCGGCCTGGAAGTACTCGAAGAGGTTGCCGTGGAACTGGTTGCTGCCGCCGCGGGTCACGATCGACACCACGCCGCCGCCGGTGCGGCCGTAGGCGGCGTCATACATGTTGGTGATGACCTTGAATTCCTGCACGGTCTCCATGGTCGGAGACTGGATCGCGTCGCGATTGCCGCGCACGTTCGAGATGCCGTCGATGAGCACCTCGTTCTCTTTGTTGCGGCCGCCATTGACCGAGAAATTCGACATGCCCGCGCGGTCGAACGAGCGCAGATAGCGCCAGCTGCCGGTCTTGACCACGCCCGGCGCCGACCAGGCCAGCTGGAACGGGTTGCGGCCCTGCGTGGGAACGTTCGAGATGATTTCGTTGTTGATGACCTGCGAGCGGTTCGCGGTCTCGGTCTGGAGTTGCGAAACCGAATCGGTGACCGTGACGGATTCGGTGACCTGTCCGAGGTCCATGGAGACGTCGACGCGCGTGCGGTCCTGCGCTTCGAGCAGGATGTTCTCACGGACGAAGCGCTTGAAGCCCTCCACTTCCACGGTCAACGTATAGGTGCCGGGGAGCAGGTACGGGGTGACGTAGATGCCGGTCGCGTTGCTTTCCGTTGTGACCGATGCGTTACGAGAAACATCGGTGATTGTGATGGCGGCGCCGGGTATCGGTGAGCCGGAAGGGTCGGAGACTTGTCCGGTGACCGTGGCTCGGACCTCCTGCCCAAACGAAGCGACGGGCAGGCCGAGCAACAGCAGAGTGGCGGACAGCCGAAACAGCAGGTTCTTCATCGAGGTAGACTCCTGAGCGAGTTTTTGGAGCGCAACGTAGCGCCGTCATCGAAAAGGCTTCCTCCGCAACGCGTCCAGCCGACACAGGCTGATACGGACTTGAAACAGAGGTTTTAGTTTTGACTATTGCCTTTCAGTCGTCTGAGAAAGGTACCACCACTGAAACAGCATGTCAACGCGGAGGCCGCGGAAGCCGTGGGCGTTAGTCGCGGGCGGGGCGGCGGGTCCAGTCCGAGGCGGCGGTCTGGATGGTCTTGGCGGCCTTCTTGAGGTTCTCGACGAACAGCTTCTCCTGCTCCTCGTCTTCGAGGCGCATGATCGGCATGGCGAGGCTGATGGAGGCGAAGGCGGAGCCGTCGTCGGCGAGGATCGGCGCCCCGAAACAGCAGCCCTGCAAGGTGGTCTCCTCCCGCTCGACGGCGTAGCCCCGCCGGCGGATGCGGTCGAACTCAGCGCGCAGCTCGCGCCCGTCAGTGATGGTCTTGGGCGTATAGCGGTAGATGCCGTAGCTGCGCAGCAGGTGGTCGCGGCGCTCTTCGGTTTGGAACGCGGCGATGCTCTTGCCGAGCGAGCTGGCGTGGGGCTGGATGATGCGTCCCACGGTGTTGCTCATACGAATGACCTGCGGGCTTTCGGCCACCGCGACGACCTCGATGTGGTTATCGAACAGGGCCGCCAGGCTCGCCGTCTCGCGAAACTCCCGCGCCAGCCCCTGGATCACCGGTTTGGCGATGTGCACCAGCGGCCCCACGAGCTGTTTGGGGATGAGGGCGCGAATGTCGGGCGAGAGCTGATAGGCGCCGGAGGAGTCGCGCACCACGTAACCCACGGCTTCGAGGGTGTACAGCAAGCGGAAGATCGACGCCTTCGCGCCGCCCAATTGGACCGTCAACTCCTGCAATGTCAGCGGTTTCGACGCCCGCTTGAGGTATTCGAGCGCGTCGAACGCACGGCCGACGGCCTGCGAGTAGTAGCGGTCGTTCTCCGGCGCGACGGCGGAGTCCGAACCTTCCTGTCGTGTGGTCAACGCGCTCTCCAACGTCCAGTCAACATTTGCCGCCACTCCGTTTCATTATTGGATGCAGCGTTTTACATCTTACACTAGGCCTGCAGTCGAGAACGATTTTGGGGCCCTGATCCTTGACCCGGCCCCCCGGGATACATCACGGGGACGCCGACTCAAGCCCGCGCCAACGAGGGCGCGACGGGAGAGGGTCATTGCGTGGGGAATTGCGGCGCGATCCCGGGCGAAGCGGCGTGATATCCTGCGCCTGTTGATGATGCGCCCGACAATCCTGGTTCTTCTCGCTGCCGCCATAGTTTCGGCTCAAGTCAATGTGACGTCCGTTCCGGCCGAACTACCCGGCGGCTTGGCGGGGTACCCCTATTCGTCCGAGAACCCTCAGACTTGTCTGGTTTCGACATACACGCCTCGTCTGTTTGGCAGCGGCGGCTTTCCTCCTTTCTCGCTCGCGGTTTCCGCCGGCGCTTTGCCGCCGGGCGTGACGATGAGCCCCGAAGGAGTGTTCAGCGGCACAACAACCACAGCCGGCAGCTACTCTTTCACGGTCCGCACCACCGACGACCAAGGCAATACAGGCACGGTGGATTACACGATTGACGTAGCCCCCGCGCCTGTCTTTGCGTGTGATCCCTACCCGGCGACCGTCGGCAGCACGTTTACCCTGCCGCTCAACTGCGGCGGCCCTTTTACGTTCAACTATTCCATCGAGGGCGGCGCCCTTCCACCGGGCGTAACCTTGGACTCTTCCACTGGAACAATCAGCGGTCGCCCGACGCAGCCTGGGATGTACTCCTTTGACTGGCGGTGCACCATCGAGGAACCGCCGCCCACTTACACCACCATTCGAGTCCAGGTGGACGTCAGCCCGGCGGCGTCAACGTTGACAGCCAAGCCCAGCTCGCTCAACCTTTTGTCTTCCCCCAGCAACGTGGACGCGGAGCGCAGTGCCCTCGTCATCCAAGGCTCCAGTGGCGCCGGCTATCAAGCCACGGTGTCAACGGAAAGCGGGGGATCGTGGTTGAGCGTTTCTTCGGCGTCGGGCGAGCTGGGGGCCGACGGCACTCAGACGCTGCAAGTGATCGCGGATTCGGCGGCGTTGGCCCCGGGAGTCTATGTGGGAAGCGTGACGGTCCAAGCGGGCGGCGCATCGGTCGCGATCCCGGTCACATTGTCGAAGGCTCGGCTGGACAAGCAGCTCCAACTCACCCAGACGGGCGTCACGATCAACCTGCAGCAAGGGACGCCCCCGCTGGCGCGGAGCTTTTTTGACGTGCTCAACAGCGGCTTGGGCGCCATTGACTGGACGGCGACGGCCTTCACGTTATCGGGCGGCCCATGGCTGCAGCCGACGCAGGCTTCGGGGACGACCGGACAGTCGCAGACCAGCTTCGGCCAGGGCGCGCTCGTCGATCCCGGCGGGCTGGCGCCGGGGACCTACTACGGCTTGATCGAATTTGCCGCCGCTGACGCAGCCAACTCGCCACAGCGGGCGACGGTCGTGCTGAACGTCAGCCCTGCGAACGTGGCGGTGACGCCGTTGGTGCAGCCGCAAGGGGCCGTATTACTGGGACAAGTTGGCACTTCATCCGAGATCTCGCGCTTCTTCCGGGTGTTCAACACGAGTTCGTCGACGTTGCGCTTCACCGTCAGTTCAACCACCGAGGACGGCGGCGATTGGCTGCCCTCCGGCGCCGGCTCGCTGTTGCCCTCGAGCGGACCGCCGGCGGATATCACGCCGGGACAGCAGATCCGGGGCGTCCCGGGCGGCTTCGAAGATTTTGGTCCGCTGGTGCGCACGGACGGGCTGGCGCGGGGCGTCTACCGCGGGCTGGTGACGCTCAGCTTCGACAACGGAACGAGCGTGAATCTGCGCATCGTGCTGGTGATGACGCCTCCCACAACGACCTTGACCGAAGGCGGCGGACCGGGACAGGCCGGCGGCTGCAGGCCGAACCAGACCGTCCCGGTGGTCACCGAGCTCGGCGGCGGCGGGCCGCCCGCCTCGGGCTGGGCGCAGCCTATCAGCGTGCAGGTGGTGGACGATTGCGGCAACCCGGTCAACAGCGGCAGCGCCTCGGCCGGCTACAGCGGCGTCAACTCGCCGCAGACGCCGCTGACCAACCTCGGCGGCATGTGGAGCGGTACCTGGACGCCTCCGCCGACTGACAGCGAAACGCCGGTCGAGGTGACGGTGACCGCCACCGACGAGGACGGCGTGACCGGCGAAAGCACCGAAACGGTGACCCTGCAGCCCAACGCGCTCGCGCCGCCGACCGTCGTCGAGGGAGGCGTGGTGCAGGCCGCCAGCTTTGGGCGCGAGCCGCTGGCGCTGGGCTCGATCGTGTCGCTGTTCGGCTCCGACCTGTCGCCGCTGACGGTGGAGTCGGGCGGCGCCGGCGCGCAGAGCCTGCCGTTGGCGACCGAGCTGGGCAGTACGCGCATCACGCTCGGCGGCGAGCCGCTGCCGCTGCTGTTCGTCCGCGAGGATCAGGTCAACGCGATTCTGCCGTTCGAGTTGGGAGACCGCGCGGCCGATGAACTGCCTTTGGTGCTGGAACGCACCGACAACCAGTCGCTGTCGACAGCGCAAAAGATCGTGGTGAGCGCCGCCCGGCCGGGAGTGTTTACGCAGACCGGCGCGGGGACCGGCCCCGGCTCGATCCTGGACCAGGAGTTCCGACTCGTCAACGCCGACAATCCGGCCGCGGCGGGCGACGCCATCGCCGTTTTCGCCACCGGGCTGGGCCCGACTGATCCGCCGGTCGCCACCGGCGACGCCGCTCCTGCGCAAGAGCCATTGGCGCGGGCGACCCAGCCGGTCCGCGTGACCGTCGGGGGCGAGGACGCCGAAGTGCTGTTCGCCGGCTTGAGCCCGGGCTTTGCCGGCCTGTTCCAGGTGAACCTCATCGTGCCCGCGGGCGTCCCCGCGGGGGATGCGGAGCTGATTGTCTACTCGGGCGGACAGCCAAGTCAGGTCACGACGGTCGCGGTTCGCTAAAATCGCGAGTGGATGAATCGATTCTTCGTACTTCTTCTGCTCTCGTCCTCGGCGGCGTTTGCCGCGGAGACGGTCAATCCTCTGGGCAACAGCCCCGAGGTGGTCGAGTCCGGCCGGCAGCTCTACAACGAGACCTGCACGGTCTGCCATGGCGTGGACGGCGACGCCGGCGACCGCGCGCCGGCCATGGGGGCCGCCCGACGCTACGCGCACAACACCGAGGAAGAGATCCAGCAGGTGGTGCTGCGCGGCATCCCCGGCACGCAGATGCCCTCGATGGGCTTGAGCGAAGAGCAGTCCTGGCGCATCACGGCCTTCATCCGTAGCCTGCGCGCGGTGGCCGCCGACTTTCCTCCCGAAGGCGACGTCGCCCGCGGTGAAGAGATTTTTTGGGGCAAAGGCGAATGCGGCCGGTGTCACCGTATCAATGGACGCGGTGGGCTGCTGGGACAGGATCTTTCCGCGGTGGGCGAATCGATGCGCCTGAGCGCCTTGCGCAGCGCGCTGACCGAAGCCAAGCCGCACCCGCCGCTAGGCTTCCGTCCCGCCACAGTGACCACCAAGGACGGGCGGACCATCAGCGGCGTGCTCAAGAATGAGCACAACTTTTCCATCCAACTGCTCGGCGACGACGACCGCCTGCACCTGCTGACCTCCGACGAGATCGCTTCTCTCGAGCGCGGCGAGAAGTCGATCATGCCCACTGACTATGACCAGCGCCTGAGCGCGGACGAGTTCCGCGATCTGGTCGCCTTTCTGAGCCGTTTGAGCAAGTCCAAATGAACATGGCCCGACTTCTGACCGCCCTCCTCGCCGTCTCCTCCCTGGCTGCACAGGTCACCTACGAAGACCTGCTCAACCCGGACCCGGAAGACTGGCTGACCTATGGCCGCACCTTCGATTCGCAGCGACACACGCCGCTGTCGCAGATCACGCCCGACAACGTGAAAGATCTGCAGGTGGCCTGGATCTATCCGATCACCTCGACGACCCGTCTGCAAGCGGTGCCGATCGTGGTGGACGGGGTGATGTACGTCTCGGCTCCAAACGAGGTGCACGCGATCGACGCGCGCACGGGCCGCAACATCTGGACCTGGCATCGGCAGCCGGCGGTCAACCGCGGCCCCGAGCGCGGAGTTTCGGTTTTCGGCGACATGGTCTATGTTTCGACTCCCGACGCCTTCCTGGTGGCGCTGGACGCGCGCACGGGCTCGCAGATTTGGGAGTCGAAGATCGCCGAGACCAAGGACGGCTATTACAGCCCGGCGGCGACGTTCGCCATCGACGGCAAGATCATCGCCGGCAACGCGGCCGGCGACTACGGCTTGAACGGCTGGCTCGACGCCTTTGACGCGAAAACCGGCGAGCGCCTGTGGCGCTGGTACACCATTCCCCGCCCCGGCGAGCCCGGCAACGAGACCTGGGAGGGCGACTCGTGGAAAACGGGCGGCGGCGGCACCTGGTTGACCGGCTCCTACGACCCCGAGTTGAATCTGCTGTATTGGGGCATCGGCAACCCCGCGCCGGACTTCTACGGCGATGATCGCGAAGGCGACAACCTCTACACCGAGTCCGTGGTGGCCATCGACGGCGATACGGGCAAGCTGAAGTGGTACTTCCAGTTCACTCCGCATGACGTGCATGACTGGGATTCGGTGGAGATTCCGGTGCTGGTGGACGCGGAGTGGGAAGGAAAGCCCCGCAAGCTGATGGCGCACGCCGACCGCAACGGCTTCTACTACGTGCTCGACCGGGAGACTGGCAAGTTTCTGCACGGCACCCCGTTTATCGACGAGCTCAACTGGGCGACCGGTCTGACCGAGAAGGGCCGCCCGATCCGCGTTCCGGGCGTGGAGCCGACGCCGCAGGGCAACTTCGTCTGCCCGTCGACCTCGGGCGCGACCAACTGGATGTCTCCGGCGTACAACCCGGCGACGGGGCTGTTCTATGTGGCGGTGAAGGAAGGCTGCGGCATCAGCTACAAGGCGAAACAGGAGTTTCGGCCGGGCGGCTTCGGCTTCATGGGCACTGGCTATGTGGAGTCCCCCGAGGAGCCCTGGCAGATGTTCGTGCGCGCGCTCGATCTGAAGACCGGCGAACGCAAGTGGCAGTACAAGCAGATCACCTCAAAGCACTACGGCGCCGGCGTGGTCTCGACGGCGACGAATCTGCTGTTTGCCGGCGACGACCAGGGCTTCATGACGGCGCTCGACGCGGTGACCGGCGAGCCGCTGTGGCACTTCAATACGGGCATGCGCATCAGCGCTTCGCCGATCAGCTACGGCGTGAAGGGCAAGCAGTACGTGGCAGTGTCCGCGGGCGTGAACGTGGTGGCCTGGCGGCTGCCGGAGTAGGAATTTCTGCGGCCAACGTTCCCAGTCCGCAGCGGGCGGACCTGAAGTGAGCACCCGGGTCCTACCCGTGGGCTGAAGCCCCGGGGATGTCCCCCGGAGTAAACTCGGGGGCCAATTTTCATCCGCATGTAGCGTACGCGTCCACGCGTGCAAGGTCGGCCCGTTTGGCCGACGTTCCGGAAGGTCGTCGAGACGCGACGACCCTGCACGGCTGGAGCCGTACGCCACATCGCACCTGCTATCTTGTGGGCGAGATGATCCGACGCTTCTGCTCTCTACTCTCGGTGGGGCTGCTGCTCGTGGGCGGCATCGGCGGGACTGAGATCGTCGAGTTGATCTACCACCCTTGCGGCGACACTCCCGTCTTCTGCTTTGGCTCTCCGGGCCGGTGCGAGGGCCTCATCAACAACCGCGGCGAGATCCTGCACCGCTTCCAGGTCTCGCACCGAATCAGCGGGCCCTTCAATGAAGGCCTGATTGCAGCCGAATCTCCAGGCTCCGGGCTCTGGGGCTACCTGGATACGCGCGGCAACTGGGCGATCCGACCACAGTTCCGCCGCGCATGGCCGTTCCGCTACGGGATGGCGCGCGTTAAAGAACAGGGCCCCTCGCAGGGCGGGTCCCAATACGGATTCATCGACAAGTCAGGCGAGTACGTCATTCTTCCAAAGTTTGAGAACGTCTCTGATTTCGATCAGGACGGGCTGGCTCGGTTTTGGGTTGGTCGGGGCAGCAAAGAGCGCAGGGTCGGCGTCATCGATCAGTCCGGACAGGTGGTCATGGAGCCAACTTGGCTCGCCCTGGAGGATTTTTCTGAAGGGGTCGCAAGGGCCATGGTAGGCGACGGCCCCTGCTGGAGCGATGACGCGCCCTGGATGGACATCCTCCGAGTCTACGGAGGCTCTCGGGAGTTGTATTCCACCCTGATGAAGAACTGGCCCGACCGCGGCGACGTTCCGCGTTGTGAGTGGACCCTCATCGGTCGGCACGGAAAGCCGGTCACGAATCGGCGGTTCCGCAACATTGGGCCGTTCTCTAACAGCCTCGCTCCCGCGCGGGTAGATCACCTATGGGGCTATGTCGACCGAACCGGCGAGTTTGTGATACCTCCGACCTGGACATCCGCCGCGCCCTTCTCCGATGGACGCGCCGCCGTTTTATCGCAAGCCCCAGAAGCTTCTCTCGACCCGGGTCCGCCAAGAAAAGACTGGCGCGGCTTCATCAACACAGCCGGCGAGGCTGCGTTCGAGACAAATGTTCGGGGCGGAGAGTTTCACGAGGGCATCGCCTTCGTCGACGGTCAAGCGATCGATCGGGAAGGCAATACTTTGTTCCAGGCGCCAGGCAAGGGTTGGGAAACCCCTTACTGCCACGGCCTGTCGCAAGTGATCTTGGACAACAGGTCAGGACAAGACGCCCCAATGGAAACAGCATTCATCGACCGCAAGGGCCGCATCGTCTTCGCGTGGAAATGGCGCTGGTAGATGAGCCGCCGGGTTCACCCGGCGGTCCTGCTGTTTCCAGCCCGAACACACCCCGGGGTGTGTTTGATCGATGCGGCGGTGGTTGCGTGACGGATTGACCGCCGGGTAGAACCCGGCGGCTCACTTCGCCACAGCGTCAGGGACGGCGGACAGCCTGACGGGCGACCATTTGCCAGCGGCCGTCAGCCTTCACGAAGACGTGCAGGACGTTCAAGTAGTTGATCGAATCCTCGCCGTCGTCGCTGCGGTTGGTGTAGTCCACGTCGGCGCGGACATAGCCGGAGTCTCCGAAAATTCTCGTGCAGGCGTCGGAAAACTCGATTTTCTGGGCGCCGCCTTCGCGACTGCATTTCCCCAGCAGATCGGCTTTGCTTTCGGCCTTGGCGTTGGAGTGGGAGTAGACCAGCTCCTCATGCAGGATCGCGTCCAGACTCGCCTTGTCTTTGGCGATCATGGCGCGCTTCCATTCATCGAGGGCGGCGAGGAGTTCGGCTTCTTGGCTCATCAAGATCCAGACTACTACGGAAGCTTCGTCAGCATCACGTAGCGGATATCAGCCACCTGTTTTCCGGCGATGTCGGTCGCCCGCAGAGTGAGGGTTTCCCGCCCCGCCGGCAACGCGATCACGCCCAACTCGAGCGGCTGAAACTCCTTGACCAGGGATTCGCCCTGGCGCTCGACGCGGTCGTTCTCATCGCCGCGCAGGGGCGGATCGAAGGCTGCGGTGATCCGCGTCGAAACCGAGGCGTTGCCCAGCGAGAGTTCGATCGTCGAGCCGACGTCCTCGGGCGCGCAGGTATAGTGCGCTTCGGCCTGATAGCGGCCCGCTTCTTTCACTTCCACGTCCCAGGTCATGCTGTCTTCGGTGGACGTCCAGTTGGTGAAGAAAGAGCAGTTCGGCGCACGCGCGCTGCGCTCGACGCCGCCGTGCGGTTCGCCGTCGCGGGCGGGCAGCATCGTCAACTCGGCGTAACCGACGGTGAAGGGACGGTTTTCGGCCGCCGCGATCCCGCCAAGCGCCTCGGAGCGCCATTGTTCGAGTTCGGCGCGCAGCTTTTGGGCAACGTCCGGATGCTCGGCGCTGACGTCCCGGCGCTGGCCCGGATCGGCGTTCATGTCGTACAGCAGGCCCTCGTCGTCCATGCGGAACTGCTGGGTGCGCAGGCTGACGCGCTTGTTCCAATGGGTGTAGAGCGTGCGGTCGGGCCAATCGGCGCCGTCGCCCAGCAGCAGCGGCTCGAGGTTTTTTCCATCGAGGGGCTTCGAGCCGAGGCGGTCCACGCCGGCCAGAGCGGTCAGCGTGGGCAACAGATCCACCGCATGCGCGATCCGGTCGATCCTGGTTCCGGCGGGAATTTTTTCGGGCCAGCGGACCAGCAAGGGCGAGCGCACGCCGCCCTCGTCGGTCGACCCCTTGCGACCCTTCATGTCGTCGTTCCAGCGGTAGCTGTTGGGCCCGTTGTCGGAGAAATAGAGCACGATCGTGTGCTCGGTGAGCTCGAGTTCATCGAGCTTACCGAGCACACGGCCGACGTTCCAGTCGATGTTTTCCACCATGGCCAGCGCAGCGCGGGTTTTTGGGATTTCCTCGCGCTCGGGATCGCGGTGCAGCATCCCAAGCTCCTTGTCTCGAAAGCGCTCCCAGTAGTCGTCGGGGACCTGCATCGGCGAATGCGGGGTGTTGTAGGGCAGATAGGCCAAAAACGGCCGCTCTTTGTTCTGCTCGATGAAGGCGAGGGCGTGGTTGGTGAAGTCGTCGATGATGAAGCCCTCGCCGCGGACGAGTTTACGGTTGTGCTCGAGGGGCGGCGAGAAATAGTCGCCCCAGTGGCCCGAGGTGAACCCGTAATATTCATCGAATCCGCGATCTTCGGGCCGATACGGCGACTGCATGCCGTTGTGCCACTTGCCAAAGGCGGCGGTGGCGTAGCCGGCGGCCTGGAAAGCCTCGGCGATAGTGGATTCCTCGAGCGAGAGCCGCTCTTCGCCGCGTGAGACGCCGGCCACGGCCCCCCGCGGGTGATAGCGCCCGGTGAGTAGCTCCGCCCTGGTGGGGGCGCAGACCGGGCTGACATAAAAGCGCTCAAACAAGGCGCCGTCGGCGGCCAACGAGTCGATGTTGGGCGTCGAGAGATTGGTATTGCCGTGGATGCTGAGATCACCCCAGCCCTGGTCGTCAGCCAGAAAGATGACGATGTTCGGCTTGGCGGCGGCGCCGGGGGGAGGCGTCGGCGAGCATCCCCACAAAAATCCTAGCGGGATCAGAAAATACAAATGCAAACGCTGCATAAGCCCGAGGATATCAGGCTCACGCCTCGGATATGCGCCCGATTGTACAACCGCTTTCACTTGCGGACCCGGTTGCGCTCTTCGCGGTCAAAGCGCGGCGCCAACTCGGCTTCGATCCAGGCAAACGCCGCCTCGAGCCCGCTCTGCTCATAGATTCGGCCGATGCGGGCCTCCACGGCGGTCGGGTCGCCCCAGGCCGACAGGAATTGATTCGAGCTCATCCGCGTCGCCTTCTGGCCGTCCACGCGGCCGTCGCGCTCGAGAATCCGGCGGCGGACGTACAGCGCCAGAACCGCATCGCCGATCCAGGCCTCAGCCCGCAAACGGTCTTCCCGCATCGGGCCATCCTAGCGCATCCGAATTGTATTGACATATCGCTATGTTTCGATATTATTGATATATGAGCGACGCCGCCAAGCTCGCCCTCCTGCCGCTCGAAGATCTCTCGACCGCGGCGGAGTGCCTCAAGACGATCGCGCATCCGCACCGACTGCGGATGATCCAGATGATGCTGCACGGCCGCTATACGGTCGGCGAACTTGCCGAAGCCTGCGAGATCCCCCCCCATATGGCGTCCGAGCATCTGCGCCTGATGCAGCGCTGCGGCATGCTTTCGAGCGAGCGCGAGGGGCGCCGGGCCTACTATCGTGTGGCGGAGCCGCACTTGCAAGACATCTTGCGCTGCGTGGAAGGGCGCTTCGGCGTCAAGGATCAGTGACGATGAGAACTATTCTTTCCATCCTGTTCCTGCTGGCCGCCGGCTCGGCCCCGGCCCAGGAGTTGACTCTGACCGAAGCCGCCCGGCTGGCATTGGAGTCGAATCCGGCCCTCGAAGCCGCCGGCGCCGGCGAGCAGGCAGCCGAGGCGGGTGTGCGCATCGCGCAGTCCGGACGGCTGCCGCGGTTGAGCTGGGAGGAGTCCTACACCCGCAGCAACAACCCGGTGTTCGCCTTCGGCACACTGTTGAACCAAAGACGCTTCAGCGAGGCGAATTTCGCCATCGCGAACCTCAACAACCCCTCCTCGGTGCAGAACTTCCAGTCGCTGGTGCAGGTCCAGCAGACCTTGTTCGACGCCCAGCGCACCAAGCGCGCCATTGCCGCGGCGCGGATCCAGAAAGCGCTCTCCGAGGCCGAAACGCGCCGCCGCGAGAGCGACGTGCTGCTGGCGGTGGTGCAAACCTACTTCGGCGCGAACCTCGCCAAGGCGGGGCTCGAGACCGCCACGGAAGCGTTGCGTTCGGCCGACGCCGACCTCGAACGCGCCCAGAACATGTTCGACGCCGGGTTGACGACCGAGGCCGACGTTCTGGCCGTACGCACGCACCGGGCCGCCCTCGAACAAGAACGCATCCAGGCCGCCGGCGACGCCCAAGTGGCGCTGGCCGCGCTCAATGACGCGCTGGGACTGCCGCTGGACACGCCGCGCACGCTGTCGACGCCGCTGGCGGAGGCCTCCGCCCCAGCTGACGATCTGGCCTCGCGCATCACCAAGGCTCGAGCCGAACGCGCCGATCTCGAACAGGCCAATCTGAGCATCGACCTGGCTGCCGAAAACGCGAAACAGGCCGAAGCCGCACGTCTGCCGCAGGTTTTTGCGCAAGGCGGCTTTGAGGCCGACCGCGCCCGCTTCGTCGACCAGGGCGGCGGCAACTGGATCGCCGGCGTGGCCATGCGCTGGGATCTATGGAAGGGGGGCGAGACCCGCGCCCGCATCGACCAGGCGTCGGCTGCGCGCACACAGGCGCAGGCCGAGCAGCGCCGCGCCCTCTCCGCCGCTGAACTCGACATGCGCCAGGCCTGGACAGCCTGGGAAACAGCCACCGAGCGCCTCGACGTGGCGACCGCGGCGATCGCGCAGGCCGAAGAAGCTTTGCGCATCATCCGCAACCGCTACGAAGCCGGGCTGGACGACGTGACTTCCCTGCTCCGCGCCGAGAACGCCTTGACGACGGCGCGCTTCCAACTGCTCGCGACCTTGTACAGCCAGCGTGTGGCGCGCGCCCGCGTCGACCACGCCGCCGGCGTTCTGACCCTGTCTTCGGAGGCCCTGCTGTGAAAACCATCCTGCCGCTCTCGATCGTTTTGTTGGGACTCGCCTGCGGCGGCCCGGAACCGGGGGGAACGGAAGCCCACGCGCCCAACGCCGCCCCTGTCGCACTCCGCGTGGAGACGCTGAGCCCGTCGAACCAGGAGTCCGAGACCGCTCTGATCGGCAGCGTCGCCGCCCAGAAGCGCGTCTCCATCTCGGCCCGCATCTTGAGCAACGTCACCGACGTCAAGGTCGCCGAGGGCCAATTCGTGAAAGCGGGCCAGACCGTCATCGAGCTCGACTCGCGAGAAATGCAGAGCGGGCTGGCCGCCGCGAAAGCAGCACGCGCGGAAGCCGAGAGCGCCATCGCCGCCGCTGAGCAGGCGATCGCCGCCGCTCAGTCGCAACGGGATTTGGCGGCGCTGACCCATGGCCGCTTCGAAGAGTTGCTGGGCAAGCGGAGCGTCTCGCAGCAGGAATATGACGAGGTCGCCGCGCGGCTGCGCGCCGCCGAGTCGGCCGTCTCGATGGCCCGCTCGCAGAAGGCGCAGGCCGAAGCCAAGCGCTCGCAGGCCGAAGCCGCGATCGCACAGGCAGAGACGCGGATCGAGTACGCACGCATCACCGCGCCCGTCAGCGGCTACGTCACCAACCGCTTCGTCGATCCCGGCGCGATGGCGGCGCCCGGCACGCCCTTGCTGGAGATCGAGCAGGCCGGCGGCTACCGACTGGAAGTCGCCATCCCAGAATCGCAGCTCGGTTCCCTCAAGACCGGCCAAACGCTGCGGGTTGACATCGAAGCGTTGGGCCCGGACGGCCCGGACAGCGCCCGCATCGTCGAGATCGTCCCCTCCGTCGACCGCGGGTCGCGTACCTTCATCGCCAAGCTGGCGCTGCCCGCTCACCCGGCGCTGCGGTCGGGCCTGTACGGACGCGCCTTCCTGCCGGGCGCCGAGCGTTCGGCTCTGACCGTGCCGGAAGCGGCGGTGGTCAGCCGCGGCCAGCTGCGGTCGGTCTTCGTGGTGGAAGATCAACGCGCCGTGCGCCGGTTGGTGTCTCTGGGAGCGCTCAGCAACGGCCGCTATGAAGTTCTTTCCGGCCTCGAATCCGGCGACCAGGTCGTGATCGAGCCCGCCAAAGCGGTCGACGGCGGGCCGGCCAGCCCGCAGGAGGCGGTGCGATGAACAACGATCCGGCCAGCGACAACGCACAGAACGCCCAACCCCACCTGGGGGTCGCGGGCGCCATTGCCCAGGCATTCATCAATTCCAAGCTGACGCCCCTGATCATGGCCTTCGCGATCGGCGTCGGCGCCTTCGCAACGATCTACCTGCCCCGCGAGGAAGAACCGCAGATCATCGTGCCGATGATCGACGTCTTCGTCGAGATGCCCGGCGCAACGGCCCGCGAGGTCGAAGAGCGCGTGACCAAGCCGATGGAGAAGCTGCTGTGGGAAGTGCCCGGCATCGAGTACCTCTACTCGACGTCGAGCCCCGGTATGGCGATGGTCATCGCGCGCTTCTACGTGGGCCAGGACGAAGAGAACGCCATCGTACGGCTCAACCAGAAACTGGCGGCCAACTTCGACGCGATCCCTCCCGGCGTCTCGATGCCATTGGTGAAGCCGCGCTCGATCGACGACGTGCCGATCCTGGCGCTGACGCTGCACTCGGACCGCTATGACGACTATCAACTGCGCCGCGTCGCCGCGCAGTTGCACGACTCCATCAAGCGCGTCGCCGAGGTGTCGGCGGTGGAGCTGATCGGCGGCCGGCGGCGGCAGGTGGAGGTCGTGCTGGACCCGGCTCGGCTGACCGCCTACAACCTGACGGCCTCCGAGGTGGCCGGCCGGCTGGCCGGAGCGAACCGCTCGCTTGACGCCGGCGCCTTCGACGCTGACAACCGGCGGGTGCTCGTGGAGACCGGCGAGTTCCTCAGCCGCGCCGCTGACGTGGAGAACGTGGTGGTGTCGGTTTCGCAAGGCCGGCCGGTGTATGTGCGCGACGTGGCGCGCGTGCTCGACGAAGGGGCCGAACCGGACCAGTACGTCCGCTTCGCCTCGAAACAGATGCCGCGGTTCGAGTCCGCGGTGACGATCGCCGTTTCCAAGCGCAAGGGCGCCAACGCCATCAACGTGACCAACCACGTGCTCGAGATGCTCGAGACCGTCCGCGGTGAAGTCGTGCCCGCCGACGTATCGATTTCGATCACGCGCAACTACGGCGAGACGGCGCAGCACAAGTCCAACGAACTGCTGCTCCACATGTTCAGCGCCGTGGTGGCGGTGTCGGTGCTGATCTGGCTGACGCTGGGCTTCCGCGAGAGTTGGGTGGTGTTTCTGGCCATCCCGACTACGCTGGCCCCGACACTGGCATTTTTCTACATCTACGGTTACACTCTCAACCGCATCACGCTGTTCGCACTGATCTTCTCGATCGGCATCTTGGTCGACGACGCGATCGTGGTGGTGGAGAACATCGTGCGCCACGCGCGCATGGGGTCGAATCGCGGCCGCTCGCCGGCCGAGGTGGCGGTGGAAGCCGTCAGCGAGATCGGCAACCCGGCCATCCTGGCCACCTTCACCGTGATCGGCGCGGTGCTGCCGATGGCGTTCGTGAGGGGCCTGATGGGGCCGTACATGGAGCCGATTCCGGTGGGCGCGTCCTCGGCCATGGTGATCTCCACGCTGGTGGCGTTCATCATCACGCCCTGGGCCGCCATCCGCTTCCTCAAGCCGCACGGCGGCAGCCACGGGCACGGCGAGGGCGGCGACGAAAACGAAGACTGGACAACGCGCCTCTACCGCCGCATCATGGGGCCGCTGCTGCACAATCCGCTGCTGCGCTGGGGCTTCCTGCTCAGCGTGGTGCTGATGCTGCTGGGCTCGATGGCTCTGGTGGCGATCGGCTTCGTGGAAGTGAAAATGCTGCCGTTCGACAACAAGAGCGAGTTCCAGGTCATCATCAACATGCCCGAGGGAACGCCGCTGGAGGAGACCGCGCGCGTCACCCGGAAACTGGCCGACGAAGTGCTGCACGAGCCCGAAGTGCTCGACGTGCAAACCTACGTGGGAACCGCCGCTCCGTACAACTTCAACGGCCTGGTGCGCCACTACTTCCTGCGGCGCGCGCCGCATGAAGCCGACATCCAGGTGAACCTGGCGGCCAGGGAGGATCGCTCGGCCCAGAGCCACGACGTGGCCAAGCGGGTGCGCGAACGCATCGCCCCGGTGGCGGAGAAAATGGGAGCGGCGATCCAGGTGGCCGAAGTGCCTCCCGGCCCGCCGGTGCTGCAAACCCTGGTGGCCGAGATCTATGGCCCCGAAGCCGCCGGACGCCGACGCATCGCCGGCGAGGTGCTCGACATCTTCAACCAGACCGACGGCATCGTCGATGCGGACTGGCGCGTGGAAGATCCGCAGCCCAAACTACGCTTCGTGGTGGACGAAGCCAAAGCCGCGCTCCACGGGGTAAGCGAAGCCGAGATCGCCGACGCCCTGCAACTCGCCTCGGCGGGACGCCGGGTCGGACTGCTGCACCAGGAGGACGAGAAAGAGGACGTCGCGATCCAGGCGCGCCTGAGCCGCAGCGACCGTTCCGGCGCCGACCGCTTGGCGGCGCTGCGCGTGCGGGGACGCGACGGCAATCTCATCCCGGTTTCCGAACTCACCCGCGTGGTAGAAGACATCGAGGATGTCTCGATCGACCACAAGAACCTGATGCCGGTCACCTACGTGATGGCCGACGTGGCGGGTGCGATCGAGAGTCCGGTCTACGCCATGCTGCAGGTGCAGCCGCTGGTCAGCGCGATCGAGACAGGCGGCGGCTACGAGCTCGAACAGCTCACCGCCGCGCAGCCGTTCAGCGATGAGCGTTATGCCCTGAAATGGGACGGAGAGTGGCATATCACCTACGAGGTCTTCCGCGACCTCGGCCTGGCGTTTGCCGTGGTGATGGTGTTGATCTACGTGTTGCTGGTCGGCTGGTTCAAGTCTTTCCTCAAACCGCTGGTCATCATGTCAGCCATCCCGTTCTCGCTGGTCGGAATTTTGCCGGCGCACGGGCTGATGGACGCCTTCTTCACCGCAACATCGATGATCGGCTTCATCGCCGGGGCGGGCATCGTGATTCGTAACTCCATCATTCTGGTGGACTTCGTAGAGCTGCGCCGGCGCCAGGGCATGGCGCTGGACGAAGCGGTCATCGACGCCGGGGCGGTGCGTTTCCGGCCGATGATGTTGACCGCCGCCTCGTTGATCGTGGGCGCGGCGGTGATCCTGTTCGACCCGATCTTTCAGGGACTGGCGATTTCGCTGATGGCCGGCGAAGTGGCATCCCTGTTGCTATCTCGTATGACGGTTCCGATCGTCTACTTCCTGGCTGAACGATAAAGGAGGATTTGAACCATGACTGTCGATCGTTGGCTGCGCCTGATTGCAGGCTTCTTTGTGGCGCTGAGCGTGGCGCTGGGCTACTACGTGAGCCCCTACTGGTTCCTGTTCACGGCCTTCGTGGGCCTGAACCTGTTCCAGTCGGCCTTCACCAACTGGTGCCCGATGATGTCGATCTTACGGAAGCTCGGCGTACCGGACTCGGTGATAAAGGGCTCGGCGTAGATCACGCCCAACATATCGACGCCAAGGAGTCGCGCCGTCTTGAGCCGCCCTCCTTTAGGAGGCGGGTTCCGGCGTTTGTGGCGCTAAGCTCCAGCTCTTGCCGGGCTCGACGCACCGGTGATCTCGCCCTTACGGGCGCGGCTCTGCTGCGCCGGCGATTCAGGCCTTCTTGACGATGCTCTCGACGGCATCGCAGAAGAAATCGATCTCCTTGAGCGTCGTGTAGACGTTCGGGGAGATTCGAGTTCCCTCATACTCGTTTTCCTGGATAATCGGCGTGGTCAGGATGCGGTGCTTGCTCCACAGCTCGCTGACCATTTTGACCGCCGGCATGCCTTCCACCGTCAGCAGGCCGATGCCGCAGGACTGGGCCGGATCGTCCGGAGTCAGCGTCCCCAGGCGGGGGTTTTGCGAGAGCCGCTCGGTCCAGCGCCGCCGCAGGTAGCGCAGGCGGGCCGCTTTGCGCTCCGCCTTCAGCGACTGGTGGAAGGTCATCGCCTCGGCAATCGCCAGACGGTTGGCCGCCGGGTGGGTGCCGATCTGCTCGAACTTGCGGATGTCGTCTTCCTGCCCCGGGTTGCCCGCCATCAAGGGCCAAAGCCCGCGGATTTTTTCCTTCTTCACATAGAGGAAGCCGGTGCCGATGGGCGCCATCAGCCACTTGTGCAGGCTGGTGCCAAAATAGTCGCAGTCCAGGTCGGCGAGCTTGAAGGGGATGTGCGCGTAGCTGTGCGAGCCGTCGATGATGACTTCGATGCCGCGCTTGCGTCCCAGCGCGCAGATCTCCTTGATGGGCAGCACCTGCCCGGTGCGGTTGGTGATGTGGCAGACCAGGATGACGCGGGTGCGGTCCGTGATGGCGTTTTCGATCTGCCGCACGATGTAGTCCATCGACGGCGGCGGCACCTCGAAGACGACCTGCTTGAGCACGATTCCTTCGCGGGCCTCGCGCTGCTTCCAGGTGTTGATCATCCGCGGGTAGTCCTGGGTGGTGGTGACGATCTCGTCGCCGCGCTTCAAGTCGATGCCGTACTGGCAGATTTCGAGCGACTCGGAGGCGTTGCGCGTGATCGCCACCTCTTCGGGGTCGCAGCCGAAGTCGTCGGCCAGCATGTTGCGCACGGTTTCGACCTTGGGGTCGAGCTGGCGCCACATGTAGGAGACCGGCGCCATGTCGGACATGGTGAGATAGCGGCCCATCGCCTCGGAGGCGTAGCGGCTGGGCGGCGAGACGCCGCCGTTGTTGAGGTTGATGATGGTGCGGTCGACGGTGAAGGCGTTGCGCGCCTCCATCCAGAAATCCTCGTCGCGGGCGGCTTCGAGCGGGTCTTCGGCGGCGTAGCGGGCGGCGGCCTGGATCTGCTCCACGGCCGTGGCGGTGAAAGCGGCCGAAGCCGCGGCGGCGGAGAGGAAAGATCGACGGTTCACAACAGCTGACGATAGCAGAAGCGCGGACGGGGCTAGCCGGTCGGCGGCCCCACCAGCGCGTTCCAGGACTCGATCGCGTTGCCCTCGGGGTAGAACTTGATCTCGATGCGGATCGAGTCTTCGAGCACTTCATGCTGGTGCGCGACGCCGAGCGGGTGGCGGTAGCTGTCGCCTTCCTCGACGATGCGGACCTCCTTGCCGATCTGCATGCGCACGCGGCCCTGTTTCTGGTAGCCGATCGATTCGTGGTCGGGGTGCGTGTGCATGCGGTCGACGGCGCCTTTGGGCCGCGACGCCTCGAAGACGATCAGGTTGGGCGTGGCCATCAGCACCTTCACGCTGTCGACGCCGTCCTCGTCGCGCGAGTACTCAGGCACGAGCGTCACCCGGTCGCGCTTGGAACTCGGCACGAACAACTTCAGCGCATCTTCCGGGTGCATGAAGGCTACCGGCGATCGGGCGGGTTTGGGTTTAGTCACTCTGGTTCACCTTACTCCTCCCGTGGAGCGGGCCTCCGGGCCTGCGACGGCGACCTCCCGGTCGCCGCAAGAGTCGGGCCGGGAGGCCCGACTGCAGGCCCGGAGGCCTGCTCCACGGCTACAGCCGGCCCGGCGGGCGCACGTTCGCGCCTCGCTTGCCGCGCACGACATCGCCCAGGTCGGCGCGCGCCTTGTCCGCGAGCACCTGCAGGCGAGCGACGACTTCCGGGTTCTCGGCCGCCACGTCTTTCGTCTCGCCAATGTCGGATTCGAGGTCAAAGAGCAGCGGCGCATGCTCGGCGCCTTCCCACTCCGGGCGGTAGGTGTGCAGCTTCCAGCGTCCGCTGCGCACGGCCTGCAGCCGTTCGTCGCGGTAGTAGTAAAACGCCTCATGCGGAGACTTCGCGCCGCGGTCGCCAAACAGCAGCGGGCGGATGTCCTTGCCGTCCAGGATGCGGTCCGTCGGCGCCTGGGCTCCGGTGATGGCGGCGATGGTGGGCAGCAGGTCCATCGTGGTGGCGAGCTCGCGGCAGACCTGGCCGGCGGGAATCTTGGCGGGCCAGCGCATGATGCCCGGCACGCGCATGCCGCCCTCCCAGGTCGTGTTCTTGTTGCCGCGCAGCGGGCCGGCTGAGCCGGAGCGGTGTCCGAGGTTCGCCGCCGGGCGGATGACCGGGCCATTGTCCGTGGTGAAGACGACGAGCGTGTCGTCGCGGACGCCGGCCTCGTCGAGCGCGGCCAGCACGCGGCCAACCGACCAGTCGATCTCCTCGATGACGTCTCCATAAAGGCCGTGCTCGGTCTTGCCTTTGAAGTCCGAGGAGGCGTCGATCGGCAGGTGCGGCATGCTGTGCGCGAGGTAAAGGAAGAAGGGATTGCCGGCCGAGCGCTCGATGAACTCGACCGCGGCGGCCGTCCAGCGCTTGGTCAGCAGAGCTTGGCTGGCGTGCTGATCGACCAACTCTTCGTCCCGCAGGATGGGCAGCGGCGGAGACACCATGCCCTGCGCACGATAGTGGTGGCTGCCCATGTCATTCGAGTAAGGGATGCCAAAGTACTCGTCGAAGCCCTGGCGGGTGGGCAGGAACTTCTTCTGGTGTCCCAAGTGCCACTTGCCGATGGCCTTGGTGCGGTAGCCGGCGCCTTGGAGGACCTCGGCCAGGGTGATCTCGTCGGGATTCAAGCCGTGTTGCGAGTGCGGAAACAGGACGCGGTTGCCCAGTCCGACCCGCATCGGATAGCTGCCCGTCATCAGCGCGGCGCGCGAGGGCGTGCAGACGGGCGCGGGGACATAGAAGTCGGTGAAGCGGACGCCTTCCGCCGCCATCCGGTCGAGATTCGGCGTCTGGTAGCCTTCGGCGCCGTAGACGCCCACGTCGCCATAGCCCTGGTCGTCGGTAAAAATGATGACGACGTTCGGCTGGGCCGCCGCGAGGCCGGCGAGGAGGAGCAGGGCGGGCAGAAGTCGGGTCATTCGCCCGATAGGATAGCCGACTGTCTCCGACGGCCGCGCCGACGCCTCTACTTGAAGCCCTTCACGCCGACGGTTCCGTAGCTCGGCCCACGGACGCAGGTCCTTTCACCAAGCGCGCTACCCAGCCGTCCCGATCCGCCTTGCGCCCCAGCCGCATCTCGAACCCGCCCGGCAGAGCGTATCGAATCGTCAGTCCAAAGCGGTCGGCCCAGCGGGCGATGGCGCCAAGGTCCGGCTTTGCAACCCCGCCGGTCGACCGCAGCAGAGAGCCTTCGACGAAGATCGTGTCGCCCTCGCCCCGGATCAGCGCCTCCGAGTCATCGACCCGGAGGCGCACCACTCCATCCAGCTCCAGCGGCATCGTCAGGCGCCTTTTTCGCCTTCGTAGGTCCGAATGCGCATGGAACCGTTGACGTGCCATCGAGCCCGGGGCGAGTCCTCGGAAGTGTCCCGCGGGACCTGGATTTCCATGTTGTCGAACGAGTATTCGATGGTCGCTCCGCGTCCGGTCAGGAAGCTGTACAGCCCCTCCGCGAGTTGGGGCCATGTGGCGGCGTCTTGCTGTTGATTTTCCATTTGATTTTCAGTCTCCTCGTGTTGGTTTGGGGATCGATGATCCTTCCTCAACTTAGACAGCGGACGAGGTGTGTCAATATATTGTTCATGTTTCGCCCAAGACTTGAGCGGCCGGATCTGTACGAGGGCCAGGAGTGGGTGTGGGACTATCCGCGCCCGCCGCGCGTGGAAGACACTGCGGCTCGGCTGCGCGTGGAGTTTGGCGGACGCATCATCGCCGACACCACGCGCGGGGTGCGGGTGCTGGAAACCAGCCATCCGCCCGCCTACTACACCCCCCTGGCGGATGTCCTGGAGGGAGCGCTAGTCCCGGCGCCGGGAATCTCTTGGTGTGAATTCAAGGGTCGAGCGCGCTACTACGAGGTGGTGGCAGGCAATGAGCGCGCTCCGCGAGCCGGGTGGGGCTACGACAAACCGGAGCGGGGATTTGAGAAGTTGGCCGGAATGGTTGCGTTCTACCCCAGCCGGATGACGGCTTGCTACGTAGATGAGGAACGCGTGAGGGCGCAGGAAGGGGATTTCTATGGCGGCTGGATCACCGCCGGCGTCGTGGGCCCCTTCAAAGGCGGACCCGCGACGCTCGGCTGGTGAGAGATGGGATCAGGCGTCTTGTGTAGAGCCGCAATACTGCTCGTAGGCGCGCTTGAGGTTCTCCGCGATGGTCAGCGCGTCCGACGATTCGATGGCGCTGCGCGGCATGTAGTAGACCGGCTTGCCGTCCTGGAACAGCGCGACCGACGGCGACGACGGCGGGTAGTCCGACAGAATCTCGCGCAGGCGCGCCGTCGCGGCGACGTCTCCGCCGGCGAACACCGTGGCGACCTTATCGGGCTTCACCGAGTGCTGCAAGGACTGCGCGATGCCCGGCCGGGCCTTGCCCGCGGCGCAACCGCAGACCGAGTTGATGACCATCATGACCGAGCCTCCGCCCGGGGCCAGAATGCGGTCGACGTCCTCGGGGGTGCGCGTCTCTTCGATTCCGTGACGGGACAACTCTTCGCGCATGGGGGCAATGAAATATTCGGGGTACATCGATTCGAAGTCTCCTTTAGGGGCTGAATCTTGAGTCTAGCAGGAGGTGCAAATCGGCCCGGTAAAAGAAAAGTTGCGGGGCCGTGAGGGGATTCGCCGTGCGGCGTCGCTCACAACAGTAAGAGCCGACCTCGCGCAGCCGCTGAGAGATTGCCGCCCAAACGGCGGCGCAGGCTGCGAGCGTAGGTCCGTTGCCGGGATGCAGGGCGCTCGAAATTTCTAATTTCATACCTGCGCGAGCATCCGATTCCCGGGAACGGGCCTACGCCCGCAGCCCCATGCGCGACAATACAGCGTGATGGCGTCCGCGCAGCCCTATCGCCGGATGTTCGAGGTTACGATGCTGTTGCTGCTGACCAACGGCTTCGTGGCCGTTTGGCTGCACGGCGGGGTGGACCCGGCGACGGCGCTGATTCACTGCCTCGCGCTGCTGGTGCGGGCGCTGATGGTGGCGGGGTTGGTGCGCACGGTTCTGTCGCGTCCGGTCGCCTCGGTGCTGGCGATCGGCTTTGTCGGCTTCTATCCGCTGGACATCCTGTGGGTCTCGGGCGACTTCGTCGCTGCGACCGTGCGCATGATGTTCCTGTTCGCTTCCCTGAAGCTGGTGATTGCGGAACGGCCGCGCGACTTCCTCTACCTTGGCCTGTTGGGCTTTTTGGAGTTGCTGACCGCATCGGTCTTCACGGCCGGGCCGAGCTTCCTGGCTTCGTTGGCTGCGTTCCTGGTGTTGGCGTCGACGGCGGCCGCCGCCTGGCAACTGCAGTCCGGCTTTGACGGCGGCGCGCGCGTGGTGACGGCGGCCAATCCCAGGCGAACGCGCCGAACTCTGGTCGGTTGGGGAGGCGGGCTGGCGACTGCAATCCTGGTCGTGGGCGCCGCATTGTTCGTGGTCCTGCCGCGTCCGTTCGCCGGCGGCTCCGGCCTGGGCGATCGCCACCGCGTGGGCTTCTCGTCCGAGGTCAACCTGGGGCTGACCGGCTCGCTCGACCCCGACCCCAGCCCGGTGATGCGGGTGCAGCCGCTGGAGGGAACGGCTCTGGAGTCGCTGCGCTGGCGCGGCGTGGCGCTATACCGCTTCGACGGCGTGCGTTGGTCCGCTCCCAAGCAAGGGCTGCGGCAGCTCAGCTCGCGCGGCGCGGGCTACGCAAGGATCGGCCATGACCGTCGCGCCGACCAGGGACGGCGGCTGCACTACCGCGTCACACAGGAGCCCCTGGCAACCGATGCGCTGTTCCTGGCCGGCCAGCCCGAGCGCATCAGCGGACTTTTTTCGAGCCTGCTGATCACCGAGCAGGACGTCTTTCAGGCGCCGGAGTCGCGCGGCGGCGCGGTGCGCTTTGAAGCCGTCGCATGGCTGCCGGATCGCGACAAGCTGCGTCCGAGCGACGTGATCGAGCTCTTCAGCCGTGAATTCCAGAGCGACTACCTCGACCTCCCGCAGCTCGACCCGCGCATCGCCGCGCTCGCCCAAGAGATCGTGGGCGATGCACGTTCGCCGCTGACTCGCGCTCGCCGGCTGGAGGAGCATCTCAAGACGCAGTTCGGCTACACGCTCGATCTGCCCTCTCAGCGCGCGCCCGACCCGGTGGCGTCGTTCCTGTTCGAGCGCCGGGAAGGACACTGCGAGTACTTCGCCACCTCGATGGCGCTGATGCTGCGGACGCTCGACATCCCGTCGCGGATCGTGAGCGGCTTCGCAGGCGGCGTCAGCAACCCGCTCACCGGCATGCTGGTGCTGCGCTCGAGCGACGCCCACAGTTGGGTGGAAGCCTACATCCCCGGCTACGGCTGGCTCGAGTTCGACCCCACCCCGACCGCCGGCGTCTTCGACCGCGCGCTGACGACCAGCGGGCTATGGATGTATTGGGACGCGATCGAGTCGTCGTGGCTGGAGTGGGTGGTGGACTACGACACCCGGCGACAGGTGGAAATCGCCATCGCCTTCCAGGAGAGTTCGCGCGAGGCCGTCTTCGACGCGATCGGCATGTGGGAGCGCATCCGCACTGCACTGGAGAGGTTGCGCGATCCCGGCGCCTGGCCCGATCCGCGAGCGATCCCTTGGAAGAAGCCGGCGCTGGCGGCGTTGGGCGGCTTGGCCGTCCTGGTTGCGCTGGCGCTGGCTTACCCGCGGCTGCGACGCCTGCTGATGAAGCGGCGGTTGCGGTCGGGACGAGCCGACGGCGCGGCTTCGAGCTACTTCTATGAGCTGGCGTTGCGCGCGCTGGCGCGGCGCGGGTTCCGGCGCCAGCCCTGGCAGTCCGCCGAGGAACTCGCCGTCTCTATCCCCGACCGCCGGATCCGCGAGCTGTTCCTGGCCGCGACCCGGGCCTACAACGCCTCGCGCTTCGGACGCGACGCCGCTGCGGAAAAGGCGCTGCCAGGGCTGGTGAGGGCGCTCGAGCAGGCCTGATCAGAACTGGATCATCCGCATCGCCAGCAGGATCAGGAAGGACGCCGCCACGGCCGTGCCGATCCGCCAACGCTTGAGCACGTACTGCGCTTTGAGCAGGCCGACGACTTTGTCCTTGCCGAAGACTTCGCCGAACAACTCGCCCAGCTTCTTACGGGCCATGAACTCCATCAGCCCGAAAGCGGCCGCGCCGCCCAGCAAAGACAGGATCACCGGCTTCATCCCGTAATCGGTGACCACCCCCAGCCGAACCGAGGCAAGCAACGACACCGCGGGCAGAACCGCGGCGATGACCGAGCCCAGCACAATCTCGCCGAAGTAAAGCCGGCGCAAGGCCTTCCGCAGCGCCCGGGTGAGGCGCTCGGCGTAGTCGGCGGAGAGACCGCCCATCGCCTGCAACCGCTTGGCCGACTCCCCGCCCTCGCCGAGTTGCGCGTTCGCCTCGGAGAGCAGGCACTGCTGCACGGCCTCCACCAGCGGCGCTTGCGGACGCAGCGAGATGGCGGACGAGTTCTCCACGGCCTGTTCGAGCCCGGCCAGGTCCTCCTCGAGCAAGACGCCGACGATGTTCTTGAAGTCAAAGATCCTGGCGCCGCCGCCGTAGGCCACCAGCGTGACCGGCCGGTCGCCGGCTTCGATCACCATCTGCGTGACGCGGCAGTTCAAGGCGTAGCGCCGCCCGACCACGTCGTCAAAAACCTTCGGCTCGACCTGGCGCACGATGGCGATGTCGCGCAGCCCGTCGAGCGACAGCGACTGCAGCTTCGCGACGGCCTCGGACGAGTCGTGCTGCAACTTAACCTCGAGCCGGTTTGACACCGCGCAGCTCAGCCGCCAGCGCTGGTGCCGCACGCCGGTCCCCCCGCACGGCGAGCAGGTGACCTCGCCCGAGGCGCCGCATGAGCCGCAGTTGACCCAGCCGCTGGCCCCGCAGCCCCAGCAGCGCACCGTGCGCGACCCGCTGCAGCTGAAGCAGGTCTGCGTGCCGCGGCCCATGCACATCGAGCAGTTGCGGTACTCCGTCTCACTCTTGGTGACCCAGCGATTGGAGTAGCCGTCCCAGACGGCCTTGGTGGCGTAGTGCTGCTGCCGCCCCATGCCGCCGCATGTTCCGCAGCGCTGGTTGCCGCTGCCGCCGCAGTTTCTGCAATTGGTGCTGCCTGAGCCGCCGCAGGTGCTGCAGCGATTGCGCCCCTGGCCTCCGCAGGAGCCGCAGCGATTCTTCCCCCGGCCGCTGCACGACCCGCAAGAGGCCTGCGCGCCGAAGTCATAAGGCCCGTCGAAACAGTCGGAGGCGGTCAGCGCCGACTCGTCATCGGCATTCTCGCGAGCCCAGCTCTCGAGCCGGCCCTCGAGCATCCGCTTGGCGGCGTCGCGCGCCGCGCTCGCGGCTTCTTGCGCGGCGCCGGCGTTGGGAAACGACCGCACGCCGGACGGCAACGCGCCGGAACCCTCGGACTTTTCGACGTTGAAGGTGGGGAAGAACCACCAGGAGGCCTGCCCTTGCGCTTCACTGATCCGCTCGGTCTCGCGCACGAGCGAGCTGCGGTCGAAGCGAGTCAGGGGCTCCACAAGCCTGATGACGTGCTCGTAGAGCAAATCCGCGGACGTTTTCATGCAGTTGCGATGGGGGGAAGAGTCGAGTCTAGCACCAGCCGGGAGTCCGGCGGTGGCAGGACCGGCGACTATTGGATGAGTTCCCCGGTGAACCGGTCGCGCCCGGCCCAGTAGGGGCACTCGGGGCAAACCTCGCCGTCGGGATAATCGACGCCTTCTTCGTGCGGGCAGCCGATGATGCCGTCCACCGCGACTACGGACTTGGCTCCCTGCTCTTGGATGAAGGCCAGGATCTCAGCACTGATCGACGCGTCATAGCGAACATCGCTGTCGTCGCTGAACCATCGCTTCAACACATCAGCCGACCGGCCTTCCTTGAGGACGATCCCGACGGCGACCTTGCTGGCTCGTGTATTGTCCGGACCGTAGAAGCACAACGTGGCGATCGGGTAGCCCTGAAAGCCGCGCTTGGCCTTCTTCTCCAACCGGGTCGGTCGACGCTTGATCCGCATCGTTACGCTGTGGATTCTAGCTCGCAGCGGCGCTCGCGTCCACGCGAGCCGCGTGGGCCGTCCCGGCCTACGTTCCGGAAAGGCCCCGGCTGCTGAGCTTGTAGCTAGGCGCCACGGGCCTTGAATCGCGCTTCCGCGCCAGCCCAGATCTCGCTCACGGAACGATCGCTGGTCTGGCTATCCAGGCCTTCTTGGATCGCCTGCCGCAGCGCTTCGAACTAGGCGCTTTGCTCCTGATTGCGCCCGATCAGGTCGCGGACGGACTCGCTGTCGTTGGTGTAGTCACCGTCGGCGATCCGCGCCGTGACCCGCTCATCCTGCTTTGCCGTGAGGGTGATCGTTCTGAGCGTTGTCATGACTATTGGGGAAGTGTGGCGCACCCCAGAAGGGGCCTGAATCGGGTTCGGGACGTGCATCCGGAGCGCGTCCCTGGTTGGGCCGGCCGCCGTTCCACGGGTTCCACTCCGGGGTGGCTGCTGAGCACGCGACGCGACGCCGGCTGCCGGGGATATGGCAGCGAACTCGGGGGAAATGCTTGCGGGCCGGAAGAACCGGCCCGCAAGGCTAGTTTTGGTCCGATTCCAGCCTACTCAACCGGGGCTGGATTGGCCGTTTCCTGAGTTCCGATCGGCGTGTCGGGAATCTCTCCCCAGGCGAGCTTCCGCGAGGGCACGCACAACGTGTCGGGCGCGCCGATTGCAAAGAACTGCGCGCCAAACTGGTTGCGCACGTCGCGTTCGGTCTTGAACTGAGCCCGCGTCATCGAGTAGCAGGTCAGGTGCTCATCGGGGTTCTGGATCTCCGTCACGGTGTCGTCGTGGCGTTTGAGGGTGGGGTTGCAGAACATCACCGGATTCAACACGAAATGACCGGTAAGAGGGGTGATGAACTGATCGCTCAAGCGAACTCCCTTGTTCACGCGCGCTCCGTAGGCGGCATAGCACCGGAAGTGGTCCAGCCCCTTGGGAGCCTCGTGCGGCGGCTTATGCGTGGGAACCGCCAGGGCGACGGGCTCACGCAAGACCAGGACCTGCTGCGCTCCAAACTGGTTCCCAGTGACAGCCCAGCGTAGCGGCGAGGTCTGCGGGTAGGTCGAATAGAACGTCAGGTGCTGCGTAATGTCTTCGATGGGGAACGAGCCGTTAGCGTCGATTTTGCGCGTGGGGTTGCAGAAACGCTTGGCGCGCACGACTTCCACTTCTTCGGCGCCAAATTGATCGCGAAGGCCGACGACCGCGGAGGGGTGCGGATCGGCCTTCTGGATGCCATAGCACTGAAAGTGCTCGAGGCGGGGGGGCTGAGAGGCCGCCGGGCCCGCGAACAGGAAGCCGGCGGCAAAAACAAGTACCAGGTATTTTTGCATGGACAGTTTCTCCTCGGCGCGGCGTTAATCTGTGTCAAGTCGTCCGCGCTCGCCGACAGAATACGGGAGGTTTCCTGAAACTCAACAAGAAATCCGGCACAAAAACGTGTCTTTGTAGGAATGTTTTTCGCTAGCCTTTGAGCTCTCTCAATGCCCAGCGGGCGTGCTCGGCCACCACTTCGTCTTCGCTTTCGGCCAGACGCTCCAGCGATTCGCGAAATTCCTCGCGGCCGGAATTCCCCATCGCCACACAGACATTCCGCAAGAAACCCTGGTAGCGCGTCCGCTCAATCGGCGAACTCGCAAACCGCGCGTTGAACTCCTCTTCGGTCAGCGAAGCCAATCCGGCCAAGTCCGGCTCGGCGTGCGCCGGCTGGTACTCGTCGACCGCGGTCAAGGCTGCGCGCTCAGGCCGGTTCCAGGGGCAGACGTCCTGGCAGATGTCGCAGCCCAGCAGATGCCGCCCGACGCCGGGGCGGTCTTCTTCCGGAATCGGGCCGCGCAGCTCGATCGTCTGGTAGCTGATGCAGCGCCGCGAGTCGAGCGCGTGCGACGGCCCTTCCCCGCCCTCCAGCGGAATCAGCGCATCGGTCGGGCAGGCGTCGATGCAGCGCGTGCAGCTGCCGCACCGAAAAGGCGCCGGGCCGTCCGGCTCGAGTTCGAGCGAGACGAGGATCTCCCCCAGAAACACCCACGAGCCGATGCGCTCGTTGATCAGGCAGGTGTTTTTGCCGATCCAGCCCAGCCCGGCGCGGTGGGCGTAGGCGCGCTCGAGCAGCGGCGAGGTGTCCACGCAGACCTTGAACTTGAACTTCCCCGCCCTGTTCTCGATCGCGGCGACCAGCTCATACAGCTTGTCCTTGAGCACGCGGTGGTAGTCTTCGCCCCAGGCATAGCGCGCGACCCAGCCCTTTTCCGGATCGCCTTGGTCGTTCGAATACGGATAGGGCGCGTTGTAGACCTGCCCGACGCAGATGATCGAGCGGGCGACCTTGAGCAGCGACCGCGGGTCCGCCCGCATCTCGCCGCGCCGGGCTTCGAGGTAGCCCATCGCCCCGTGGTAGCCCCTCTGGAGCCATTCCGGGTAGAACAGCGACTCCGGCGCCGGTTCGGCGCGGACCACGCCGACCAGCTCGAAACCAAGTTCGCGCGCCAGGCGTTTGACCTCTGTGGAAGCGATCGAGATGGGGCCTAACTCCTCGTCTCTGATTCTTTCATGGCCGGCCGCGAAAAAAATTTCGCCCGGCGTGTCGGGATCTGGCTACGACCGTCGCTTACCTGATTGAGGAGAGCAACGCGATGCCTACCGCCCCAGCCCAAACGGTTCCGTCCACGGCTCAGCGCACACTGATGATTGCGCTGACGCTGGCGGCCATCTCGGTCGCCCTTGTGGCGGCCCCGCTGGGATTCCTGGGCGGCGCCGGACTGCACCGGATTTTGCAACCGCAGCGCTCTCCGCTCCATGCTTCATTCCCGAATCGTTAGTTCTACCCCCTCCATTCCTCTACTCTGCTTGGCGCGGCTCACCCCCTTGGAGTCGCGCCATTTTTTTGTTCCAGGCTCCGGTGAACGGCCTACTTCGGCCGGCGACTGGTCTACAATAGCGCGCATGCTTCGCCTGTTCTCGATTCTCCTCGCCCTGGCGCTGCCGCTGGCGGCGCAACAGTACGACATGCTCATCAAGGGCGGTCGTCTCATCGATCCTCGCAACAACATTGACGCGCCCATGGACGTCGCGGTCTCCGGCGGCAAGATTGCCGCGGTGGAGTCCCAGATCGACGCCTCCAAGGCCAAGACCGTCGTCGACGCGCGCGGCCTGATCGTCAGCCCCGGCCTGGTCGACCTGCACGTCCATGTCTTCGCGGGCACCAACGAAAAGGGCTCCTACGCGGGCGACAACTCGGTCTATCCCGACGACCACTGCATCCGCGCCGGCGTGACCACCGCCGTGGACGCCGGTAGCTCCGGCGCCGACAATTTTGAAGTTTTCAAGGACACCATCATCGATCGCGCCCGCACCCGCGTGCTGGCGTTCATCAACATCGTCAACAAGGGCATGCGCGGCGGCCCGATCGAGCAGGACCAGTCCGACATGAAGGTCGGCCCGACGGTCGCCATGGCCAAGAAGTATCCCGACACGATCATCGGCGTCAAAAGCGCCCACTACAGCGGGCCGGAGTGGACTTCGGTGGACAACGCCGTGAAGGCCGCCGGCCAGTTCGGCGGCGTGGTGATGGTCGACTTCGGGCAGTTCCGCGAGGAGCGTCCGTTCTCCGAGCTGGTGACCAAGCACCTGCGCCCCGGCGACATGTACACCCACGCCTACCTCGGCCGCGTGCCCTGGCTGGACGACAACGGCAAGGTGCAGCCGTTCTTCTATGAAGCGCGCAAGCGCGGCGTGAAGTTCGATGTCGGCCACGGCGGCGGCTCGTTCTGGTGGAACAAGGCCGTGCCGGCCACCAAGCAGGGTTTCTGGCCCGACTCGATCTCGAGCGATCTGCACATCCAGTCGATGGTGGGCGGCATGAAAGATATGCCGAACATCATGTCGAAATTCCTGAATTTGGGCGCGCCGCTGGCGGACGTGATCCGCTGGTCCACTGACAATCCGGCCAAGCAGATCAAGCGCACGGACCTGGGCCACCTGAGCGTGGGCGCGGTGGCCGACATTACGGTCTTACGCCACCACACCGGCCGCTTTGGCTTCATCGACGTGCGCGGCGCCCGCATGGACGGCACGCAGAAGCTGGAGGCCGAGCTGACCGTGCGCGAAGGCAAGGTGCTGTGGGACCTGAACGGCATCGCGGCGCCGCACTGGGAAGAGTTTTACCGCAACTACCGCGGCCGGGAGTAGTTCCGAGGCTTGCTGCAAAAGGGGACGGACCGGGAGGTCCGTCTCGCAGGCCGGAGGCCCGCTCCACTTTCAGAGGGGGAGGGATCGATGGCGAATCGTTCATTATCGCGGCGCGAGTTCGCGGGCGTCCTGGGAGGCGCCTGCGGACTCGCCGCGCTGCCGGCCTGCACGGCGGGCAAATCCGAAAAAATCAAAATCACGAAGGTCGAGCTGTTCCAGGTCGTCGTCCCCATGCAGGACGACATCATCAGCTCCCCCGAGCTCGGGCCGGACGCGCTCACCGAGTTCCCGAGCATCCCCAAGTTCATCATCAAGCTCCACACCGATTCCGGCATTTTCGGCATCGGCGAGACGCCGCGCGCGGTGGAAGAGAGCGATGTGCGTCCGAACGCGGAGTTTCTGGAAGGGAAAAACCTGTTCGACCTGAACCTGGCGAACATCGGGCTGCCGAACCGGCGCACCTACAGCGGTTTTGAGATCGCGCTGTACGACGCGCTGGGCAAGGCGGTCGGCTGGCCGGTCTATCAACTGCTGGGCGGCAAAGCTCAGGACAAGGTGTACGTAACCTACTGGTGCGGCCGAAAAAACGCCGCCGACGCGGTGCGCGTGGCCGAGCGGGCCCTGGCGGGCGGGTTTACCAATCTGAAAATGAAAGGGCGTCCGGGCGACCCGATCGTGGAGGCCGTGGAGTCGGTGGGCAAGACCGCGCCCGACCTGAAGGTCACGGTCGACTTCAACAGCTACTACGAGAAGGCCGAGGATTTCCTGCCGATCGGCCAGGCGCTGGACAAGATCGGCAACATGCTGACGATCGAAGACCCGGTGAAGCGCGACGCGTTGGACCAGTACGCCCGTCTGGAAGAGCTGCTGCAGACGCCGATCACGCTGACGGCGGGGAGCGGTTCCACGATCATCGCGGGAGCGAAGGCTGGCGCCTGCACCTACATCAACACGGGTCCGAACCCGGGGATGCTGGGCTTTGTGAAGAACGCCTACGTGGCCGGCGGCGCGGGGATGCCGGTGTGGCACGGCTCCGGGCACGAGCTGGGGATCAAGGACGCGGCGTTCATCCATTCCTGCGCGGCCGCGGAGAATTGCACCCTGGCGAGCGACGCGCTGAGTTACCAGCGGGTGGATGACTTGCTGGTCGAGGCGATCCCGATTGAGGCGAGCTATGCGACGGCGCCGGATCGGCCGGGGCTGGGCGTGGAGTTGGATGAGGACGCCGTGAGGCGGTTTGGGGTGTAAGAGATCCGCCGGGTTCCACCCGGCGGTCGATCCGCGGGTACTCCACCGGTGTCTCAACTTACCGAATTCCGCCTGGGGCCCAGCCGGACACACCCGGATAAACCAGGGTGCTCATTCAGGGCCACAGCTTGAGCCGCTTCTCGATCCACTCGCTGATCGCCTTGCCTTTCCGCCGCCATCTCCCCGGCGGGGGCGTTTCAGCTCACACGTTCCCGATGACCTTCGTTGGATTGGCTTCGGAGTCGGTCTCTACGCTTTGCGCGGCTGCCGCCTTGCTCTTTGCTACGGCTACCTCCTTCGGTCCCGGTGGGTTCCTTTCACCGCACTAGATTCAGCCCATGCCCGGGGGCTATCGCGAAAGCTCCTGCGAAGTTCTCACATAGCCTCGTAAGGGCGCGCCCGCAGGCCTGTGCGCTACCTCTTCACGAACTTCTGAATGCGCTGGTTCACCGTCTCGGCCACGTAGATCGCGCCGTCTTTCGCCACCGCAATGCCGTGCACCTGGTGCAGCTGCCCCGGCGCCGGACCGTCCGAGCTGAAGCCGCCCAGCAGCTTGCCGTCTCCGTTGAACTTCAGCACGCGGCCGTTGTCGCCGTCGCACACCCACAGCACGCCTTCTTTCTCATCCCAATCCAGCGCCCAAGGCGTGCCGAAGCCGTCCCACATATTGAGCGGCTTGCCGTCGGCGTCGAAAACCTGGATGCGGTTGTTGCCGCGGTCGGCCACGTAGATCCGGTCTTTCGGCCCGACGGTCACGCCGTGCACCAGATTGAACTGCCCCTGCGCAGTTCCCTTGCCGCCCCAGTGGGTGATGTACTCGCCGCCGGGACCGTACTTGGCGATGCGCGTGTTGCGGTAGCCGTCGGCGATGTAGGTGTTGCCGTGCGAATCCTGCGCGACGCCGGCGGGCCGGTCGAAGGCGTACTTGGCCGAGTTGTCGCCCTGCATGCCGGAAAATCCGCCAATGGTCAGCAGCACACGGCCTTCGGGCGAGAACTTGTAGATACGGTTGTTCTCGCGGCCGACCAGCCAGACGCCGCCGTCCGGCCCGACGCCCATGCCGTGCGCCGAACCGGCGTGGTTCGACAGCTTCGGATCTTCCTTCCAGGCCTGCAATACCTTGCCGTCCGGCGAGAACTGGATGACCGGATGCGAGCCGCGGTTGTAGTACCAGATGTTGCCGTCGCCGTCGATCGCAACGGCCATGCCGGCGCCGGGCGTGTAGTCGGCCGGCAACTGCGCCCAGTTCTCCACATGGGCGTAGGGCAAATCGGCGGCGACGAGCGGCAGCGCAACGAGGGCGGCCAGCAGGAGAGTTTTCAGCTTGAGCATCACAGGGGATTGTAGACCAACGGGCTCAGCCGTGGCGTACGGCTCCAGCCGCGCCGGGTCGTCGCGTCTCGACGACCTTCCGTTGGGATCGAGTTCTGAAGCCGCGCCCATGAGGACAAGGCTCGGGCGTTAGCCCGGCGTGGTGCGGAGCCCCAGCTCTGCCGCGTCGGCGCCCATATCCCTGGGGTAACTGAAGTATTATGCGAGGGTAGGCGCCGGTGATAGTGTCCGCCTCAGGGGGGTGGACGGTTTGTTTTTTCCAAGCGGCGAGGCAGTCTCCCTCGTCGGCCGGCCGGGAATCGTTCATGCTCTTGCGTCCACCTTCGTCCGCCTTGCACGGCTGGATCGCTGTTTATCTATTGTTGTTCGGGGGCGTCGATCTTCACGCGCATGACCCCCGGCTCGACTCGACGGTGTTCGCTTCGGGGCTCTATCGCCCTGTCGATCTCGAGTTCTCCGCCGACGGCCGGCTGTTCGTCACCGAGCAGCCCGGCAAGATCAAGGTCTTCCCCAGCCTCGACGCCGCCGAACCGATCCTGGTGGCCGACTTGTCAAAGCAGATTTTTCCGTTTCTCGACACCGGAATGCTTGGTCTGGCGGTGCACCCTTCCTTCCCCTCAGAGCCCTACATATACGTCACCCACGTGCTCGCGGAGGGAACCAATCCGGCCGGTCGGCTGGTCCGCATCACCGTCGATCCGGCTACAAATCAGGAGGTTGCCGGGACCCGGCTGGTACTGCTCGAAGGCTGGTGCCGGAAGTCGCGAGCCAGCGGCTCCCACGGCATCGATGACGTTGTCTTCGGCCCGGACGGCGCGCTCTACGTCTCGGCGGGCGATTGGTCGAATGCGGGCGATCTGACGGACACTCCCGCCTGCCCCGACCCGCCCGGCTATGGCGGCATCTTCCGCAGCCAGGACCGCCAGACGCCGGACGACCCGCAGTACCACAACGGGACCGTCATCCGCGTCGATCCGCTCACGGGCGCGGCCATGGCGGGCAACCCCTTCGAGTCCGCAGCGGATCCGAACCTGCGCTACGTCATCGCCGACGGGCTGCGCAATCCCTACCGCATCACATTCCAGCCTGGAACCGACACGATGTGGATCGGCGATGTCGGCGAGGCGCGCTACGAAGAGATCAACCGGATCGACGACGTCAACGACGCCGTGGTGGAGAATTTCGGCTGGCCCTGTGTGGAGGGCCCGATCCCGTTCAACCGCGGCGCATGGGCGCAACCGGAGCTGTGCGCCGGCATCACGATTACCCCCCCTGTATTCACCTACCCGCACCGCGAATCGGCCTTCGCGGGAGACGATTGCACGCCGGGCTCGAACGGCTCCTCGGTGAGCGGGCTGGCGTTTTACGAAGGCGGCGACTACCCGTCTGAATATGTGGGCGCGCTGTTTGTGGCCGAATATGCGCGCAATTGCGTCTGGGCGATGCTGCCCGACGCCACGGGCAATCCCGACCCCAGCAACATGGTGACGGTGCTCGACTCCGCCGCCGGCCCCGTCGATTTGGCAGTCGGGCCGAATGGCGACCTCTTTTTCAGCGACATCGCCGGCGGCAAGATCCATCGCATCGTTGTGAACTCCACGCCGCCGCCTGACGATCTGACCAACTTCGCTCTCTCCAAGCCCGTGGCGCAGTCCTCGACCTCGAACAGCCTCGGCCCGGAGCGCGCTGTCGACGGACTTCTCGGCGGCGACGCACAGGAAATCAGCCAGACCCAAAGCGATTTTCAGGCCTGGTGGCAGATCGATTTGCTCGAGTCGGCGATGATCGAGGAAGTCGTTCTGTGGAATCGCACTGACTGTTGCCAGGAGCGGCTCACCGATTTCCACGTGCTCGTGTCCGAGACGCCGTTCGGCAGCTTCGATCTCCAGGCGACGATCGCGCAGCCGGGGGTGTCCGACTACCACCATCCCGGAACAGCGGGCCGCGAAACACGCATTCCGATCCAGACCGCCGGGCGCTATGTGCGGATTCAGCTGACCGGCACGGACCTTCTACAGTTGGCCGAGGTCGAGGTCTTTGCGCGGCCCAACGGCGCCGGCGATCCTCCCGTGGTTACGATCGACTCGCCGTCCGCCAGCTTCACCTGGATGACGGGCTCGCCGATCGATTTCTCAGGTTCGGCGGTGGCGTCCGGCGGCGAGGTCCTGCCCGCTTCCGCGCTGCAATGGACGGTTCTCCTCAACCACTGCATCGACTCCGTCACCAACTGTCACCAACACCAAATGCAGCAGGTCAACGGCGCTTCGGGCTCCGTTTCCGGACCGGACCACGGCTACCCGTCGTCTGTCGAGTTGCGTCTGACCGCCACCGACCCGGCGACCGGCGCTTATGCATCCGCATCCCTGACGCTGCTGCCGCAAACCGTTCAACTGACGTTTGACACCGCGCCGGCCGGCCTGGATTTGATTGCCGGCGAGAGCACGGACGCAGCGCCCACGCCGTTTGTCCGTGAATTCGTCATCGGCTCGACGGTTTCGATGATCGCTCCGATTTCGCAAACGTACGACGGCGCTGAGTTGACGTTCCAGTCGTGGTCGAACGGCGGCGGACGCCTGCACTCCATGCCGGCTCCGTCGTCGCCGACGACCTACGTCGCCTCCTACGCCGCTTGCAGCTACACGGTCGCGTCCGCGACGAACAACTTGGACGCGAGCGGCGGCAGCGGCGCCGTTCTCATCACGGCTCCTGCACACTGCGCGTGGTCGGTTTCGGGGAAACCGTCCTGGGTCACGATTCTATCCGGCGGCAGCGGCGTCGGGGACGGCGTTGTCTCCTATGAGGTCAGTCCGTTCGCACAGGCGGGCGTGCGGCAAGGGGAAATGACCGTTGCCGGGAAGACTCATACGGTGACGCAGACGGGCGTCGCTACGCTGCCGCATGAACTCGGCGCTTTCACCGACGGCGTCTGGTTCGTAGACCGCAATGGCGATCTCGCCTTCGATCCCGCCACGGAAATCTCCGGTTGGGGCTCGCCCGGCGACACCCCGGTGCGGGGCGACTGGAATGGCGACGGCTTCCGCGACCTTGGCGTTTTCTCGAACGGGACCTGGTACCTTGACCGCAACGGCGACGCCGTTTTTGACCCGGCGACAGAGATTGTGGGCTGGGGCGCGGCCGGCTGGCTGCCTGTCACCGGCGACTGGAACGGCGACGGAAAGACTGACATCGGCGCCGTCGATCCGGCGACCTCGACTTGGTTTCTCGACTTGAACGGCGATCTCGTCTTCGATCCCGCCACGGAGATCCGCGGCTGGGGCTCGCCGGGCGATACGCCCGTGGTCGGCGACTGGAACGGCGACGGCGCTGACGACATCGGGGTCTTTTCGAGCGGGACCTGGTTCCTCGATCTCAACGGCGACGGTGTTTTCGACCCAGCGACCGAGCAGAAGGGCTGGGGAGTGGCCGGCTGGATGCCTGTGGTGGGCGACTGGAACGGCGATGGGGCCGACGAGATCGGTGCGGTGGCGCCGGATTCGACCTGGTTTCGCGACCTGAATGGCGATTTCGCCTTCGATCCGGCAACCGAGGTTTTGGGCTGGGGGGCTCCGGGCGATAAGCCGGCGGTGGCGGACTGGAACGGCGACGGCGTGGATGATGTCGGCGTTTTCTCGGGCGGGATGTGGTTTATCGATTCGGCCGGGAATGGGGTGTTTGATCCGGGGACGGATATGTTTGGCTGGGGTGTGGCCGGCTGGACGCCGGTGGCGGGGGCGTGGCAGTAAGCTCTTTCTTCCGCGGCAATGTGAGAACGCAACAATCGCCGAGGCGGGCGCGATGACCGCGGCGCTTTGTCTAGAATGGCAGGGATGACCAGACGAGCACTGCTGGCGGCCTTCGCTACAGCCGCCGCCGGCTCGGCCAAAGACCCCGCGCCGCCCCGCGTCTTCGAGCCGGATCCGGGGCCGGGTCCCGCGCCCAAGAAGGTTCCCGCCGTCACCTTCCACCGCAAGGCGAAGCCGCTGCCCAACGGCGCCGAAACCGAAGACTGGCCGCACTTCCTAGGCCCCCGGCGCAACCTGGTTTCCGGCGAGACCAAGCTGCTCGCAAAGATTCCCGCCGACGGCCCGCCCAAGGTCTGGGAACTCCAGAAAGGGACCGGCTACAGTTCGCCCTCCATCGCCGGCGACCGGCTGCTCTTCCTGCACCGCATCGAAAACGAAGAGCGCGTGGAGTGCCTGCATCCGGAAACCGGCGAGATGTACTGGAGCTTCGCCTATCCGACGACGTTTTCGGACCGCTACGGCTACAACAACGGCCCGCGCTCCACGCCCGCCATCGTCGACGACCGCGTCTACACCTACGGCGCACAGGGGCAACTGCACTGCCTGCAATTGGAAACCGGAAAGCTGCTCTGGCGGCGCGAATTGGCCAAGGAGTTCAAGGTGCCGCAGGACTTCTTCGGCACCGCCACCAGTCCCTTGGTGGTCAACGGCCGGGTGATCGTCAACATCGGCGCTCCCGGCGGGCCGACCGTCGCCGCCTTCCGCGCCGAAACCGGCGCCCTGCTGTGGGGCGCGGGCGAGGAGTGGGGGCCCAGCTACGCCACGCCCATGCCCGCCGAGATGCATGGCGAGCCGCGCGTGTTCGTCTTCGCCGGCGGCGAGAGCAACCCGCCCACCGGCGGCCTGCTGTCGGTCGACCCGCGGGACGGCAAGCTCGACTTCTCGTTCCCCTGGCGCAGCCGCAGCTACGAGTCCGTCAACGCCTCCACCCCGGCGATTCTGGGCGACCGCGTGCTCGTCTCAGCCACCTACCGCACCGGGGCCGCCATGCTGCGCATCAAGGACGACTTCTCCTACGAGCAGCTGTGGACGTCGGACGATCTCGACCTGCACTGGACGACGCCGATGTACAAGGACGGCCACATCTACGCCTTTGCCGGCCGCAACGAGCCCGACGCGGGCCTGATCTGCGTCAACGCAGCCAGCGGCGAAACCGTCTGGCGCAAGGAGCTCGAGTGGGAGCAAGAAGTGAACATCCGCGGCGAAATGCGGCGGATCTACGAAAGCCCCTTCCGCGGTTTCTTGATGGAAGTCGACGGCCGCTTCCTCGCCCAGGGCGAGCACGGACACCTGCTGTGGCTGAAGCTTTCGCCAGAGGGCGTGGAGGTGGAATCACGCGGCGAGCCGACGCTGGCGCGCGAAGCCTGGACGCCGCCGGTTCTCAGCCGCGGCCTGCTCTACGTCTGCCAGAACACCCGCTCGTTCGACGGAACCTACCCGCGCCTGATCTGCCTGGATATGCGGGCGTAATGAGCCGCAGCTAGGTTGCACCCGGCAGTCATTCCGCTGCAAAACGCCCACCGCGGCGCGCAACTCCGCGCCGCCATTGACCATCCGAATGCTCTCTCAGTGTCAACCTGAGCGACATGATGCGAATTGTCTGCCTGTCACTTATCTCTCACTTATCTCTGGTGACTGCGCGAAGGCCCTCCGCTGGGCTGGATGCGCCCTCCTGCCTGTTTCGAGGCCGGCGGGCCTGATGGCGACGACCCAAATAGAAACTTCCGCGACGGGCGAGGGCCCCGATGCGCGCACATGGATGTCTGGTCACGCTCCGACGTTGGCCGAAACGAAGGGGTTGTCGAGAGGGATGGGAGCGGCATCGCCCGCCGGGTTGAGCGTACGCGCCGGCTCGGAACCCGTCCAGGGTTCGCTTCGCCCGGGCCTGCGGCCCGGCCCTGGACAGAACCCGAGGTCGTCACGAAAGACCTCCGGCATGCGGGCGATGCCGAGTTGTGCGAAGTCTATCACGCCGGCCTCAATTACGGCCGCACGGGAAAATTGCGTCCAGCTCCCTCTGCGCTTGACATCTGCCGATCATGGATGTCACCGATCTCATGTCACCGATCTCATGTCGGACCAGTGGTGCGGTACGCCCACCGCCACGACGCGAGCCCGTCGCGGCATTTCCGAATCCGCAGCATTCTCGCACAGGCGCGCCGCGCTAGGAAACTGTCCCCCCGGATCGCACCTCCTTCTACCCAGGTTTCCGCGGACAACTGGCAGCGAGCACCCAGGTCGAACCCGGGTGCTCATTGGGTTTGTGGCGGTCTGCGCGCGCTTAGCGGTAGAACGGGGCCCAGGTGATCCAGCGGGGCCCCCAGTGCGGGGGCTCCTTGCCGTGCTCGAGGGCGCCGAGGTCCGGGGCGGAGCCGGTGTAGCCGTCGTTTACCGTCGGCAGTTTTTGGCCCGCGTCCACGGCCTTCGAGCCCGCTTTGAGCTGAAAATTCAGATCCATGGCGTGGTAGACGGCGTAGCGGTTGGTCACGTCGTCGGGCTCGAGGTCTTCGAAAATGTCGAAGTCGACTTCGATGCCGTGCGTTTCCTGGCCGGTCGCTTTGCTCAACTCACCGAGGGACGAAAAGGTCTTCCATTCCGAGCGGTCGGCTTCATACGCGGTCTTGCCGGCGGTCGGCGCGAGGAAGGCGTACTGGTCATCCTTCACAGTCTTGTTCGGCCGAAAACCGTTGTAGTCGCTGCTATAGTTTTCGGTCGCATTGCCCCAGCTCATCACTCCGCGGCCGGGGGCGTCGCGGCTCAAGAACAAGTTGTTGCGGAAGTGCGCGTTCGAGTAGGCGCTGCGTGAAGCCTGCTCGCTGATCATCGTGTTGTGGAAGGCGTAAATCCCGGCCGGAATGGAGCTGAACTTGAACGGGCTGCCGCCGGGCACATGGTAGAGGATGTTGCGGTAGAAGTAGACCGGTCCGCCGAACATCGGCTGCGCGCTGTAGCCGTTGTGGGCCGCGTTGACGCCGCGATTCTGAAAGACGCGGATGTTGTGCGTGCCGCCGTCGGTCTCGATGAAGTCGTCGTTCGACAGGTGGATGTCGTTGTTGTAGATGTCGATCGAGGACGAGCGCTTTTCCGGGTCGTCCGAGGGCGGGCCGTAGGTGGACAGGCAGATGCCGTCGTGGAAGTAGGCGATGGCGTTGTGGCGGATGATGTGGCCGGGGCCGTAGAGCTTGACCGCAAAAAAGCTGCGCAGTTGGTGCGAGGGGTAGATTCCTGCGGAGCGGCTGCCCTTCTGGTTCCAGCCGATCATGCGCATCCGGTCTTCGCGGCCCAGGAAGAGGTTGTCGGAGATGAAATAGTCCTGCGAGTCGGCGTTCTCGGTCCAGATGCCGACGCCGACGTCCTCGAACCGGCAGTTGCGAACGGTCAGCGCGACGGCGCCCATCACTTCTTTCTCGCCGGCGAACAAGGCGACGTCGGTATTGCGGAAGGTGAGGCCCTCGAAGATGTGATGCTCGGTGGCCATGATCTCGAACAGGCGGTGGTTGCCGGCGCCGTCAAAGATGGCCTCGCCGTCGCCGGCGGCCTTGATGGTGATGGGCTTGTCGGCCGTGCCTTTGAGAGAGAGCGAGACGGTGCCGGTGAAGGGACCGCTGAGCGGGTCGACGTAGTTCAGGCGGTCGGGGCGGTAGAGGCCGGCGTGGACGAGGATGGTGTCGCCCGGCTGCACTTTTTGGGTGCGCACCGACGTCCAGTCGCCGCGGCCGGGGCCGTAGTAGGCGTGCTTGAGGCCGATGAAGCTGGGCTCCTCGCGGGGGCCTTCGTGGTCGTCGGGGTAGACGTGCAGCACGCGTCCGCCGGAGTAGGGCTGCGGCTCGGAACGGGTGGAGACCTTGACGGTCTGCGTAGCTTGGCCCCTGACGCCGTCGGGGTCTTTCATGGTGAACTCGCACTCGTACTCGGTGGCGGGTTCGAGGTTCAGGATGCTGCCCGCGAAGCCGTGCGGCACGGTGTAGTGCATCTGGTAGTTGTCGCGGTAGACGCGCTCGCCGCCGATGCGCAGCAGAGGCAGGGCTTCATGCCATTCTCCGGCGCCGGCTTTGCGGTAGCGGACTTCGACGACGGCGTTGCGGTTGGCGTCTCCGTCGATCGCCCATTCAAAGCCGAGGTTGAGCAGCGTGGGGTGTTCCACATGGAATCGGCCGGGCGTGACGGCGTTCTGGGCCGGAAGGGCCGCAGCGACGAGGAATAGCAAGGCAACGGTGCGCATGGTGACAAGGTATCTTACACGAGATCAGCCTGCCGGCGTCCGGCGGGGCTTTGAGCAACGCAGAGGTGTGTGGCTTGGCGGCCTTTGTGGCGTCGCGCGAGCGGCCCTGACGGCCGGGCTGTCCGCCACGCAGGCTCGCCGCGCCATCCTCAGCGGCCGGCCAGAATCGACTCGGCGTAGAGCAGGTCGCCGGTCACCCCGTCGTAGTACTGGAAGACGATCTGCGGGCGCTGGTAGGGCGCCCACACCGGACGTCCGGGGCGATCGTTGCGAAAAACGTTGTTGACGTTGACCACGCAGTAGACGACGCGGTTGCGCAGCTCGTTGGGCGTTTCCGGCGTGATGAAGGTCGACCAGCGAATGTCGACCGGACGGCCGAACGAGTCGTAGGGGCCGTTGATCGGGCGGTTGCCCTCGCTGGTGACCGGGTGGTTGCCGGAGTTGTGCGGCCCGGCGGCGAATTCCCAGACGTTGTCGGTGATCTGGATGGCGAAGCTGTTGTGCAGGTCGCCGGTGAGCACGAAGACCGGCTTTTCGAAATCATTCCAGAAATTGATCAGCTCCTCGCGTTCTTCGAGAAAGACCGTCCAGGCGTCGTCCTTGTTGGGCGGCGCGCCGCTGGTGTCGTTCGTGCCGCCGACGTGTGGAATGGTGAGATTGACCGAGGAGACCACGAAGAACATGTCGGCGGTGCTCGAAGTCATGGCGAACTTGAGCCAGTTCTTCTGCTCCTGGCCGAGCATCGACTTTTTCGCGTGCCGGTCATTGACGTCGTGCATCTCGCGGTAGGTGCGCGTGTCGAGGAAGAGGATCTCGGCGTTGCCGACCCGTTTCTTCCAGTACGAGCGCCGGCCGATGGAATACGACGCCTCGCCGGTGGCCGTGAACGGCGGCCGCACCTGCAGCTGGTCGTCGTTGAGCTTCTTGACGATCTCGTAGACGCCTGCGTTGGGGGCGCCGCCCTCGGTGTCGCTGGGGCCGGTCATCGCGCCGGCGTCGGGCGTCCCCCAGTGCACGTGCAGCGTAGCGGACTCGTCGAGCTTGAGCCGGTCGAAACGGGCGCGATTGTCGGTCAAGACGTCGCTGCCGGCTTCCATCTCGGCCGTGCCGAAGAGGATGTCTTGCGTGCGGTCGACCTCGTTCGCCCAGCCCAGATAGTCGTACCAGGCGCTGACGCCGATGTCGCGGAAGACGGCGCGGCGGTCCTGCCGTCCGACCTCGCCGGAGCCGTAGACGTCGTTGACGATCTCGTGGTCGTCGAAGGTGAAGTAGCTCGGCACGTAGCGGTGGAACTCGGCCATGGGGACGCCGCGTTCGAGGTAGAGCTTGTAGTTCTCCCAGACGCCGGCGATGGTCGGCATGATCTGGAGCGTGCGCGGGATGTGGCCGGGCGCGGGCTGCTCGCGGGCGATCCAGTCGTCGGCGGAAAACTCGCGCTGCTCCTCATAGAGCCAGTCGCCGTTGAGGATGGCGAAGTCGATCTTGCTCTTGGAGTCGTCGCGGATGAGTTCGCGCCGCATGGTTTGATAAGTCGGCAGTTCGGCGTTGAAGGGGCTGCCCGAGCCGGTCATCTGGTTGTTGCCGCAGGCGAACTCGAAGGCGAAGTTGAACAGTCCGTGGACGTTGTAGTCCTCGTCGAGCATATCGGGCGGAGACGGCAGGGTGTGAAAGTGGCCGGTGAGCGGCGAGTCCGGTTCGGGCGTCGAGGAGGTCGAGACCTGGTAGTAGTACTTGGTGTTGGAATCGAGCGTGGTGATCTCGACGAAGCCGGTGTTGTCATTCTCCTCGAGGGTCTCGCCGGGGAAAGAGGTCAGCAGCCGATCGGGGTCGGTCCCGTAGAAGACGTGGAACTCGCCGGGCTTGGAGGTGCGCACCCACACGCCGACGCGTTTGGGGCCGATGCGGCCGAGCATGGGACCGTGGGTGATGGCAATGCCCGAAGAAGGGCCGCCGCGGGGCGGGTGGTTGCTCGAGGACCTGCAGCCGATCAGCGCGAGGGCGAGCGCGAGAAGGACGGTTGTGGGGAACTTGCGTGCCACGTCGCGAGGTTACCATGGCTGACGGCTGGGGCTCATGCCTTCAACCAGTCGTTGGTCCGCCAAGGGGACGGAGCCCTTTACCATTGCACGAATCAGCTCGCGCGGCGGTGGAAAGGCCTGCCAGCGGTTCAGCGACCACTCGAGGCGGCTCGTTGCGCTAAGGCCCGCACCGTCCCGTCGCCGCCGCCAGCATGTCCGTCGAGTCCGAATCGGCGTCGCCATTCCAGACAGCAGGCGGCGTCGGCGAAGGGTTCGCCTCCGCCGTCAACTGAGCCTGACCTCGCCTAAGACGCTCTTTCCATTCTCCGCAACCGCCGTATTCCGCCAGCCGCCCCCAAGCTATCCGCCCGGTTTCGTCGCGCCCCGCCACGTGCGCCCGCTCGCACCGGGTTCAGATCGACATCGAGCAACGCCGCCAGCCGGTGTCCCGACCCCAAAGCGCATGAATAGAAACCGAAGTTGACGCCTCGATTGGCAACGCGCAAGCGGGACGCGCGCTCCTCAGCCGCCCATCAGCTCGTTGATGCCGAGGAGGGTGAACAGCGCCAGCGCGCCGGCCAGGATAGCGTTGATGCCCCAGTGGCTGCGAAAGTCGGAGCCGACCCACTCGCGGCGATTGTTCATGATCAGCAGCGTCAGCGCGAGCAACGGCAGAAAGATCGCGCCGAAAACGCCGTAGATGAGCTGGATCTGTTTCACCGGCGCTTCCAGCAGGAACAGCGGCGCGATCGCCAGCACGCACACGTAGGCCTTGTAGGGCGTCTGGCGGCGCAGGTCGGCTTTGACCCGTTCGCCCGCGCCGCCGCGCTGCAGATCATAGAAGTCGGCAAACAGATACGGAATGCTCTGCCACACGCCCAGCAGCGACGAGAACACCGCGCCCCAGAAGCCGATCAGAAAGATCCAGCGGCCGGCGGGGCCGATCGCGTTCTCGAGTTGCTCGGCCATCGCCAGAGCCAGCATCGCGCCCTGGCCCTGGAGATCCAGTCGCGAGCCGATGATGATGACCGCGATGCCGAACAGCGCGGTGACGCCATTGCCGACGGCGAGATCGATTCGGCAGATCGGCAGCATCGACAGGCCGGTGCGTCCCTGCTCCCGGATCCAGTAGCCGTAGGAGAGCAGCGTGACGGTGCCGCCGACGCCGCCCAGCACCGCCAGCACCCACTGCGAGCCATGCTCGGGGACCGTGGGGATGAATCCCATCGCCACGTCCCCCCAGTCCGGCGCAATCACCACGGCGGTGAGGATCACGGTGACGAACATCAGCCCGATCAGCACGGACATAATGCGCTCAAAGAATTCGAAGCTGCCAAAAAGAACCATCACCAGCCCGACCAGCGAGTGGATGATTCCCCAGATCAGGACGGAATTCTCTGGAGAGCCGCCGAGTTCCAGAAAGCCCGTTCCGGCGACCCCGCAGGCGCTGGTCAAGGCGCGGCCCACGACCATGGTGAACAGCAGCAGGTAGGCCAGAAAGACCCAGCGGATCCAGCCGCCAAGCTTCCAGGTCCAGCCCTCGAGCAGCGTCAGTCCGGTGGCGAGCTGCCAGCGCGTGAGCCCTTCGGCGAGCGTCCACTTCAGCAACGCGCCGACGGCGACACACCACAGCACAGTCAGTCCCGCTTCGGAACCGGCGAGCGTGGAAGTGAGCAGGTCGCCTGCGCCCACTCCCGTCGCCGCCAGTAGGATTCCTGGCGCGATGATGCGATAGACAGACAGCTTTTGTTCCATGGGGAGACCCCAAATGATAAGCGAAAGGGGCCTTTCGCTGCCGAGCCGAATGCCGGGGATGCTCTAGGACTTTGCGGAGCCGCGCGGATCGGTGGGCGGCAGAGACGTCTGCCAGCCTTCCTGCAGCATGCCGGCGAGACCGTTGACGAGGCTGGCGGTTTCGGGACGTCCCACCAGGTTGCGCGTCTCGCCGCGATCTTCGCGGTAGTCGTAGACTTCCGCCGCGCGGAACGCCGAGCCGGGCGAGGTCCACTCCGTGTAGCGGAAGCGGGTGGTGCGCATGGTGCGGCCGACGCCGGGCCCGATGCCGGGAATCTCGCGCGGCAGGCTGCTGAACACGGCGCGCTTCCACAGCCGGTCGGGGTCTTCGAACAGCGGCGTGAAGGCCGAACCTTCGAGCCCGTCCGGCATCGGGACCTTCGACAGGTCGCACAGCGTCGGGTAGATGTCGGCCAGCTCGGTCAGGGCGAAGCTCTTGCGCCCGCCGCCGCGCTGTCCGGGCGAGCGGATGATCAGGGGCGCGCGCAGGGCCGCCTCAAAATTCGAATCTCCGCCCCACAGCCCGTGCTCGCCCAAGTGATAGCCGCGGTCGCCCCACAAAACCACCGTGGTGTTTTGATGCAGGTCGAGGTCTTCGAGCGCTTTGAGAAGCCGGCCCACCTGGGCGTCGACGAAGGTGATGGAAGCGTAGTAGGCGCGGATGAGTTCGCGGGCCTGTTCGCCTTCGATCGGTCCGGAGGAGGAAACGTCGTCAAACGCCCGCAGCGGCTGCGAGTCGTGCAGCGCAAAGTGCGGCGCGCCCTTGGGTGGCTCGGGGTTGTCGGCCGGTTTGATCAGCCCCTTCGGGTAGAGGTCGAAGTAGGACTTGGGCGCAATGAAAGGCAGGCTGGGCCGCTGGAAGTTGACCGACAGGAAAAATAGTTGCTCCCCGCGGAGCCGCTTCATGTTCTCGATTGCCTCGGCGGCGGTGCGTCCGTCAGGCAGTTCGTCGTCGTCGACATCCGGCGCCTGCCGGCTGTCGCCGAATGCGGCAGTCGCCACGGGGTCGCCGACCGAAGACGTCTGGTAGCCGTACCGCGCAAACTGTTGCGGCAACGGGGTGACGCCGGGTCCGCCCTCCGGGCGTACGCCGCTGAGCGTCGAGCGCCGTGAGGCGGCTCCGCTGGACTGCTGCGCGTAGGCGCGCAGCATGGTGAGCCCGCCGGAGGCCAGCCGGTCAATATGGGGAGAGAGAACCTCGGCGCTGCCGTAACAGCCCAGCTCGGGGCGCAAGTCGGCGATCGAGACGAACAACACATTCATCTCCGGTCCGGGACGCTTTTTCTTGGCCGAGACCACGGACCCGCCCGCGAGGGCTGCAAGTCCGGCCCCCAGGGCTTGGCGGCGATTGAGGCGGCTCATAACGAGCGTTTCGACCTCTCAGATTAACATCCCGACCAACCGATAGCTCGCACTAAGGCCGCCGGCGTCCGACGACGCTCTTCCCGGCGCTATGTCGCTATCTGATCTAGAATGAACCCGACCATGTTGCGCCCGCTCTCGCTCGTTTTGGCCTGGGGCCTGCTGTTTGGCTCATACGTCAGCCCGCTGACCGCTCAGGGAGTCATTACGACTCTGGCAGGAAAGGAGTTCGTCTACCCGCGATCCACTCAGCCGGCGTTGCAGGCGCCGCTGGGACCGGTGGCCGACGTCGCCTGGGGGCCGATGGGCGAACTCTACATCGCCGATCCGCGCAATCGCCTGGTGCTCGAGCTGTCGCCCAATGGGTCGGTCTCGATCTTTGCCGGCAACGGCTTCGACATATCGTCCGGCGACGGCGGCCCCGCCAACCGCGCCGGGCTGCGCAGCCCGGTCGGACTGGCGGTAGGGCCCGACGGCTCGGTCTACATCGCTGACGCGGCGGCGCACAGAATCCGGCGCGTCACTCCCGACGGCGTGATCCGCACCTTTGCAGGCAACGGGCAAGCCGCATCCGCCGGCGACGGGCTGCGCGCGACCCAGGCTTCGCTGAACGAGCCGCGACAGATGGCCTTCGACGGCATGGGCGACTTGTACGTCGTCGAGAAGGCCGGCGACCGCATCCGGAAGATCGACCGCAACGGCTTCATCAGCACCGACATCACAGCCACCCAGCCCGCGGCGGTGACGGTGGACCCGCAAGGCGTGGTGTGGTTCGGCGACGCGCGCGGGCTGAGTCGCTACCTCGCCGGCATGCCCGACACGCTCGAAACTCCCGGCGCGGGCTTGACGATCGGCGGCCTGACGGTGGACCCGATGGGCATTGTCGCCTGGAGCACCGGCGCGCGTCATCAGGTGTTCAGCATGCGGGGCACGAGCGGCCAGATCGTCGGCAACGGGACCTCGGGCCTGGTCGTGGGCAACGGCTTCCCCGGCTCCTCCGGCGACGGCGGCCCAGCGACCGAAGGCCGCGTCGATACGCCTTTAGGCCTGGCCTATGCGCTGGACGGGCGGCTGGCGATCGCCGATTCGGGCAACGGGCTGGTGCGGCAGGTCAACGCGCGCGAGATCCTTTCGAGGCTGGCCGGTTCGCAGGGCTTTCGCTTCTCGGGCGACGGCGGGCCGGCGCCGCTGGCGACGCTGAACTCGCCGCAGGGCGTGTCGATCGGCGCGGGCCGGGTGCTGATCGCCGACACCAACAGCAACCGCATCCGCGCGATCGGGCCCAACGGCGTGATCGAATCCCTGCCCGCGGGCGCGCCTGGAGGCGACTCGCAGAACCCGACCAGCCTTTCGCGTCCCACCGGCGTGATCGAGGCCGGCGGCGAGGTCTTTGTCGCCGACCGCGGCAATGTGCGCGTGGCGCAGTTGACCGACGACATCCCCATCACGGTCGCCGGCGGCGGCTTCGTCCGCAACCGCAACGGCATTCCGGCCACCGAAGCCCGCTTGTTCGACCCGACCGACATCGCCTTCGACTCGCTGGGCAACCTGCTGTTGACCGACCGCGAGGACGACCGCGTGAGGCGGGTGCGGCCGGACGGCGTCATCGAAGCATTCGCCGGCAGCGGCGCGGAGGGCGCTTCGGGCGACGGAGGCGCCGCCGTCGCCGCGGCGATGAACGGCCCCCGCTCGGCAGCGACCGCGCCCAACGGCGACGTCTACATCGTGGACGAGCTGAACAACCGGGTGCGCAAGGTGGACCCCAGCGGCGTGATCACGCGCGTGGCCGGCGCCGGGCCGGCAGGTTTTGCGGGCGACGGTCAGTCCGCTCGCGACGCCCTTCTGAACCGGCCGACCGGCGTGGCGGTCGGGCCTGACGGCTCGGTCTACATCGCCGATTCGGGCAACCACCGCATCCGCAAGATCGGGCTGAACCAGGTGATCGAAACGGTGGCCGGCTCCGGCAATCCGGCCTATTCCGGCGACGGCGGATTCTCCACGCAGGCCGCGCTGCGCAACCCGACCGGTCTCGCCGTCGACGGCGTCGGCAACCTGCTCATCGCCGACGAAGGCAACGACCGCATCCGGGCCGTGCTGGCGCAGATTCCGCAGTTCTTCCTCGACGTGGTCGGCGACGGGACGGCCAATGATCTGCTCGAGCTGCGAGCCTTCCAGGGCCAGGACACCCCGGCGAGAGTGATTGAGCTTGACCCCGAGATCGACGGCCTGCGCTACGAGGTGCTGCTGTTCGACGACGGCGCTCTGGTCAGCAGCCTGCCCTGGCTGGACGTCTCGCCGCTGGAAGGCGCGATGCCGGCCTCGCTGCGCGTCATCGGCAAGGCCGACGAGATCGGCGAATTCAACGGTTCGATCGCCGTCCGCATCCGCGGCGCCGGCGCCAGCGAGACCATCGGCATCGATGTCGGCCTGGTCGTCGAGGAACAGCCGGCCGCCAACTGCCCCAACAACTGCACCGAGCCGTTCACCGCGCTCGAGCTGGACCGCGACAACGCCGTGTTCGCGACCTACCAGGGCGGCGCGCCGAAGTCGATCGTGCTCGAGCCCAAGCTGATCAAGCTGAAGCCCCCGACGGTCACCTTCGTGAGTGAAGAAAAAGGTCCGGCCGGCGTTGAACAGAGCGCCGAGTTCGACCTGTTCGCTCGCGCGGCGACTGACGACGGCGCGCCGTGGCTGCTGGTCAATCCCCGCAGCGCGCTGACCTTCGAGGGCAAGCCGCCTCCGTTCGAAATCACCGCGAATCCGCTGCTACTGCCGGTGGGCGCCTACACCGGCGTGGTGGAGTTCGGCGGCAGCGGCATCCCGACCACGGAGCTGAAGGTGACGATGACGATCGGGCCGGCGAAGCCGAAGCTCGAGGTCGACCGCACCGGCCTGACCTTCCGCGCGGCCTCCCGCGGCCCCAGCCCGCTCGAGCGGCGCGTGACGGTGACCAACGCCGGCACGGGCCTGATGGAGTGGAGCGCGACGACCGAGACGCTCGAAGGCAGCGGCTGGCTGTCGATCTCCCCGCGCTCGGGCGGAGTGGTCGGGGAGACCGACGACTCCGACGACCTGCTCGTCTCGGTGAACCCGGCCGGGCTTGCGCCGGGCGACTATTTTGGCTCGGTGGAGATCACCGCCCCCAGCACCACTCCACAGTCGGTGACGGTGATCTTCAACGTGGCGCCGGCGGGCGAGTTGCTGCCGCCGGATCTGAGCCGCAACGGGCTCGTTTTCACCGCTGCGGGCTTGGGCAGCCCCGGCTCGCAGGACGTGACGTTTGCGAACCTGAACTCCGTCGAGGTCGCCTACACGGCGCTGCTGCAGGGCTCGGACGAGAACCCGGTGATTCTGCACGCCCCGCGCCTGGGCGTGTTGGGACCGGGCGAGCGCGAGACGATCCGCGTACAGCCGAATTTCGAACTGACGCCCTCCGGCGTGGCGCGCGAGCGGCTGGCGATCACCTTCAGCGCGGGCGGCTCGAGCGATGTCGAAGTCACCACCGTCAAGGTGGACGGGCCGATCGCGCTGAGCGAGGAAGGTCGGCCCGCAGGGGGCGGCTGTCAGCGCAACAGCCTGGTGGTGACGCCCACCGCCGGGGCCGTCGTGCAGCACCCGAAGGGCCAGCCGTTGGACCTCGAGGCGCTGGTGGTGGACAACTGCGGCGCCCCGTTCACCGGCGGCGCATCGACGGTGCCGGTCAAGTTTTCAGCCCCGGGATCGACGGTCGACCTCAAGCACAACAGCGGCGGTCTGTGGTCGGGCTCCTTCCAGCCGCGCGGCAATCTGGGGCAGTTCAAGGCGTCGTACACGGCGATCTTCGGTTTCACCGTCGCGCAGCAGGACATCACGATCGAGTTGGTCGAAGGCGCCGACGTTCCGTTGATCGGAACCGGCGGTCTGGTCAACGCGGCCAGCTTCGAGCAGGCGCCGCAGATCTCCCCCGGCTCGCTCATCAGCCTGTTTGGCGAGAGCCTGGCCGAAGGCAGCGCCGCGGCGACCACGGCCCCGCTGCCAGAGTTGCTGGCGGGCTCGCAGGTGAAGCTCGGAGACCGCACGCTGAAGCTGTTCTTCGCGGGCGGCAACCAGATCAACGCTCAGATTCCGTTCGACATCGAGCCGAACCTGCAGCACCGCATCGAGATCCGGCGCGGCAACGCGGCTTCGGTGCCTGAGCAGGTGACGGTCGCGCCGACGCAGCCCGGCATCTTTGCCGTGAACCAGGCCGGAACCGGGCAGGCGGTGATCGTGGACGCGTTTACCTTCGTGATCTCGGACCCGCAGTCGCCCGCCACGGCGGGGGCGGCGCTGAGCGCCTTCTGCACGGGCCTGGGAGCGGTCGACCCGCCGGCGCCGGAAGGCGAGCAGGCGCCGTTCAGCCCGCTGAGCCGCACCGTCAACGCGGTGACGGTCCGCATCGGGGGCCAGCAGGCGGACGTGCTGTTTGCGGGCCTCGCGCCGGGCTTCGCGGGTCTCTACCAGGTGAACTTCATCGTGCCGCCGGGCGCGCCGACCGGCGACGCCGTGCCGGTGACGCTGATGGTGGACGGCAAGACGAGTCCGCCCGTGACGATCGCGATCGAGTAGTCAACGAGGCGTCTGAGGATCGCCGCGCGGAAGGGCTGTTACAACTCGTCCCACGGGACGACGCCGGCCCGCGCGGCCCAAGCCTCGTACAGCGCGGCCAGCTCCTCGCGCTTCTCCGGCATCTGCGCAGCCCGATCCTGCAACTCGCTGCGGTCTTCGCGGACGTTGTAGAGTTCCCACTCGCCGACCTCGTGCCGCGAAACCAGTTTCCAGTCGCCTTGGCGGACGGCGCGGTTGCCGCGGTGCTCCCAGAAGAGCGCCTCGTGCGGCTCGCGCGACGCCCCTTCGAGGATCGGCCGCAGACTCTTGCCCTCCGGCGGCAGCTTGCCGGCCGGATGCGCCGCACCGGCCAGGTCGGCGAACGTCGGCAGCAGGTCGATGATGTGCGCCGTCTCGTCGCTCCATGACCCTTTGGGCTGCCGCAGGCCGGCGGGCCAGCAGGCGATCAGCGGCGACGCAATGCCGCCCTCGTGCACCCAGCTCTTGAAGCGCCGGAAGGGCGTGTTCGAGGCATTCGCCCATGGCAGCCCGTAGCCGTCGAACGAGTCCGCCGGGCCGGGCATCGCGTTCGGGTCGCCCCAGGTGTTGCGCGGCGTGCCTTGGGGGATGTCGGCGGTCTCGTGGCAGCCGCCGTTGTCGGCCAGAAACAGCACCAGCGTGTCTTCCTCGCGGCCCATCCGGCGGACCTGGTCGAGCACCCGGCCGATGGCGCGGTCCATGGCGGTGATCATCGCCGCATAGACCTCCATGCGGCGTTCTTCGAGCGGCTTGTTCTCGGCCGCTTCCCATGGCATCGACTCTTCGTCGCGCGGGCTCAGCGGCCAGGACTCGTCGATCACGCCCATTTCGAGCATCCGGGCGTAGCGCCGCTCTCGCAGGGCGTCCCAGCCCATCGCATATTTGCCCTTGTAGGCGGCGATGTCGTCTTCGCGGGCGTGCAGCGGCCAGTGCGGCGCGGTGAACGGCAGATAGAGGAAGAACGGCTTGTCGTCGGGGACGCTCTCGTCGAGCATTCGGACGGCGTGGTCGGCGAAGGCGTCGGTCATGTAGAACGAGCCGTCGTCCGGGGGCGTCCAGGGCTCGCCGTCGAGCGCCATCTGGCGGGCGCCGTCTAGCTTGAAGTAGTTCGACCCGCCCGAGATCAATCCGAACGCGCGGTCGAAACCGCGTTTGTCGGGCCAGTGTTCCGGCTTTTCGCCCACGTGCCATTTGCCGGAGATCAGCGTCGCGTACCCGGCCGGGCCCAGAACCTCGGCGATGGTGGCGCAGCGGTCGTTCAAGAATCCCCGGTAGCCGGGCCGTCCCTGGTCGCCCACCATGTAGCCGACGCCCGCCTGGTGCTGGTAGAGCCCGGTCAGCAGCGAAGCCCTCGTCGGGCAGCAGCGCGCGGCATTGTAGAACTGTCGGAAGCGCAGGCCGTCTTGGGCGAGCCGGTCGAGGTTGGGCGTCGCGATCTCACTGCCGTAGCAGCCGATGTCGGAGAACCCCATGTCATCGGCCATGATCAGCAGGATGTTCGGCCGCGGCGGTCCTTCCGGGGCGCGAGAGGCGCAGCCGGCCAGACCGGCTGCCGTGAGGGTCTTGAGAAAGTCGCGGCGACGCAGCATCGTGCCGCCGAAGGTAGCGCAGGCGGCTATTCTTCGTCCAGTTCCGGCGGATAGAGCAGCCGCACGATGAGGAAAATAGCCAGGCCCACCGGCCCAAAGCCAAGCGTCAACAGCAGGCAGGGGACCATCAGCAGCTGCGGTATGTCGCGTCGGACTCCCTCCTGCGCCTCCCACATCCCGACGATCAAATCGAAGGCCAGATAGTGGACCCAGCCGGCCAACAGCAGGCCCGGGTTGTCAAAAAGCAGCGCGATGTCCGCCAGCGAGGAGAATCCGCCTTGGGTCGTGCCCCATCCGCGAAACAGCAGAAAGACGTAAATGGAGACCTCAATGGGGATGATGGCGGTAAGAATCAGCAAGCGCGTCCAACGCCCGCGGGGAAAGAACAGCAGCATGAACCATCCCGGCAGAACGATCGTGTTGCAGAACGCAAAAAGTGATCCCAGCGGCACCGACAGCTCCTCATTGCTAGCATGGTCGATCGACTCCCATGCGACAGCTCACGAATCAGCTTAACGTTTCAACGCGTGGAAAGGGTTTTTATGAATTCACCCGTTCGCTGGAGGAATGGGTGCGCGATTCCGGTATGGAAACCGGCCTGCTCACCGTCTTCATTCGCCACACCTCCGCGTCGTTGACCATCCAGGAGAACGCCGACCCCGACGTGGTGCGCGATATGAACGCCTTCCTCGAGCGCATCGCCCCAGAGGATAGCAGCCTCTACGTCCACACCGTCGAGGGGCCCGACGACATGCCGGCCCACATTCGCTCCGCGCTCACGGCCACCCAGCTGTCGATTCCCCTCGTCAACGGCCGGTTGGCGCTGGGGACTTGGCAAGGCGTCTATGTGATCGAGCACCGGCGCGCGCCGCACCAGCGCAAAGTGGTTCTGCACTTGCTCGGCGAATAGATCGTGAAACCTCATTCCGGCTGGACGGACGGGCTTGCGGCAGTCACGCTGACGGCGCTGAACCTTTGGATCGGCGCGATGCTGTTCGGCCTGGACTACCACCAGCCGTTGAGTTCGGTCGAGCCCGTCTACATGGCGATCGCGCGTTGGATGACGCTGCATCCGGACGCTGACTGGACGCCGCTGTGGTACTTGGGAGTTCCCATCCAGAACGCCTATCCGCCGCTGCTGCCCTCGCTGGTCAGTTGGCTCGGCGGAATGGCCGCGATCGAGCCGGCGGCGGCCTATCACTGGCTGGTCGGCGTCGCCTATGCCGTGGGACCGGCCGCGCTGTATCTGCTGGCGCGGACGCTGGGGCTGCCGGTCTTCGGCGCAGTGGCGGCCGCCGCCGGGATGACGCTGGTTTCGCCGGCTTCGCTGCTGCTGCCTTCGGTATGGGGCGATCTGGGGGCAGCCGAAGGGCCGCGCCGGCTCGATGCTTTGATCCGCTACGGCGAAGGCCCGCACGTGCTGACGCTGGCCCTGTGGCCCCTGGCGGTTGCGACGCTCTACAAAGCCGTGGAACGGCGAACACCTGCGTGGGTGGGCCTGGCGGCGGTCGTCTCGGCGGCGACGGCGTTGACGAACTGGTTGGGATCGGTGTCCCTCGCGCTGGCGGCGCTGAGCCTGCTGGCTTCGCTGGGCTGGACGTGGGACCGCGTCCGAACGGCGCTGGGGACGGGGCTGCTGGCCTACGCCCTGGCGTGTCCGTGGTTGCCGCTGTCAACCATCCAGACGATCCGGACGAACGCGCCTCGCGCCGGCGGCGATTACCCGATGGGGGCGGTCCAGGCGCTGGCTTGGGCTGTCTTGTTGGCGGGGCTGCTAGGCGCGGCGTGGTGGTGGAAGCGGCGGAGTCCCGCTGAACCGGCGCTGCGCTTCGCCGTCGTCTTCAGCGTCTTGCTGGGGGCGCCGGCTGCGGCGATGGAGTTTGCGGGCTTCCACCTGATGCCGCAGCCGTTGCGGTTCCAACTCGAACTCGAACAGGGGCTCTGGCTGCTGGCCGGCGCCGGCGCTGCGGCCGCGGCCCGGCGCTGGGAACGGAAGGCGATGATCCCGGCGGCCGTCGCCTGCGTCGTGCTGGCGCTCGTGCAGGCTCCGCGCTATCGCGACTACCTCAGCCAACAGGTCGAGCCGGTGTCGAAGCAGAGCATGCTGCCGTACCGCGTCGCCCAGGCGCTGTCAGCATTTGACCCCGACGCGCGCCTCTACGCCGCCGGGTCGGTCGAATACTGGCTCAACGTCTTTGGAGACAACCCGCAGGTCGGCGGCGTCTTCGATCAGGGCGTGCTCTGGGATTTCTTCCAGCCCTACCGCTTCGGTCTGGGCGGCCTGGAGGGCGACGGCGAACGCGCCGCGCGCTGGCTGCGCGCGCTGGGCGCCGAGGCCGTTTTCGTCTCCGGTGCGGATGGCGACGACCCCTACCGCCAATACTGGCGCGACCCGCACAAGTTCGACGGCGTGCTCGAAGAGATCTGGCGCGAAGGCGATGACGCCCTCTACGCCGTGCCGCCGCACGACGGGACGCTGGCCTATGCCCTGGCGCCCGGACAGGCTGTCGAACGCGCGCCGCTCAATATCGAGGACCAGCAGGCGATCGCCGCACTCGACCCGGCGATCCTCGAACCCGCGCGCCCCCTCAGGTCCCGCTGGGAGAGCCCTGACCACCTCGTCCTCGAGGGCCATATCCAGCGCGCCGACCGCATCCTCGTGCAGGTCGCCTGGCATCCGGGCTGGTTCGCCTACCAAGACAGCCTGCGCGCTGTCGTGCATCGTGACGCGCTCGGGATGATCGTCGTGGAGCCGGCGCACGACTCGCAGCGCCTGGATCTGCGCTACAGCGGGACGACGTCCTTCCATCTCAACAACGGCGAGAGCCTGCTGCACCACTCCACGCGCGTGGTGGCCGTGGTCACCTGGCTGGCCTGGTTGATCCTGGCGCGGCGGCGTTGGTAGCGCCGGCGGCTGAGCGTTGTTAAATCTCTGCAAAGGGGCTCGTCGAGCGCTTACCTCCGCCGGGATCGTGCGCCCAAAGCGCTGGAGGTTCCCCAAGGGATCTGATGAAAACTCTGGCGACAACTCTGGCAGTGCTGGCTCTGGCGGCGGTCCCGGCCGCGGCGGCGGACGTGACGGGCAAGTGGGAGGCGACGATTTCCGGCCCTCGCGGCGAAATGGCGTACGTCTTCGACCTGAAAGCGGATGGCGAAGCGCTCACCGGTACGATTTCGAACGAATTCATGGGCGAGTCCGCAATCTCCGACGGCAAGGCGTCCGGCGACTCGGTCAGCTTCAAGCAGGTGATGGAGCGCGGCGACCGAAAGATAACCTTCGCCTACTCCGGCAAGGTGAACGGCGATGAAATGGAGCTCACCCGCACCATCGAAGGCATGGGCGGCGGGGGCGGCCGAAAGGGCGGTCCGCGGGCCGACGGGCCTCCTGCCGGTGATGGCGGCGGCCGTCGCGGCGGCATGGGTCGTGAGATGACTTTTACGGCAAAGCGCGTGGAATAATCGCCGAATGGGGCGACTTTTTCCTTGCCGCCCCGCCCCCTCGGACCTATAGTGCGGGTGGAGGGCTTTCCCTTGGCTCAGCGAATACTAGTCGTCGAAGACGACCCCGCAGTCGTTGAGGACTTGAGCTTGCTCCTGACGGAGTTCGGCTATGAGTTTCTCGGCGCAGTTTCGGACCCGGGCATGGCGTTGGAGCGCGCCCGGCTTCTCCATCCGGATCTGATTCTGATGGACATCTATTTCGCCGGCGCCCCCAGCGGGCTCGAGCTGGCGCGAAGTGTGAATGACGAGACCGGCGCGCGCATCGTCTTCGTGGGCGGTGTGAGCGATCCGGACCTGTTCATGCGCGTGGTGCACATCGATCCTATCGGCGTCATCGACAAACCCATCAATCCCGCCTACCTGCACGCGGTGCTCGCCCGGGCGCTGCGCGGCTCCGCCACGTTGACGGCGATCGGTCACGGCGGGGACTAACAGTGCGTGGGCCTCGGTTCGCCGGGCCCGCCGCTCTCCCCTCTCTACTCCGCCGGCAGGTCGCCGGTGCGTTCGATCTGGGCCATCCAGACCCCCTCGACTTGTCCGTGGCGCACGAGCCGTGCGTCGAACATCCCCACCGTCCGTTCAAACTCGAGCCCCTGGAACTCCACCCGGTCTGCGCCGACAGCAAAGCTCTGCTGCGCGCTCGCCTGGCCGAACCTCACCTCGGCGCGACCGGGCTCTTCGGCGGGCTCGAAGAACAGCGTCACGTCGTAGAGTCCATCGCGGCGGCAATCCACCGGCCAGACGCCGTAGGAGCCTTTGCCCCAACTGCCGTCGGCGCTGTTGACGCGCCAGTCCTGCCTCGTGAGCACGGTCGGGTTCTCCTGGTCCGTCCCGATCCAAATGCGCTGCGGTTCGAAATCCCGGCTGCCGGTGACTTCGACGAACCACAGCTCGTAGTCGCGCTGGAGCTTGGCGCGAGCGTCGGCGGTTTCGCGCGAGGCGGCCAGATTGTTGGCCTCGCCGGGGTCTTCGGCGAGGTTGTAATACTCCCACTGCGCATCGGCGGGCGCGGGGTCGCGGAAGCTCAGCGGCTGCACCAGCTTGTCGTTCTGGCGGATGACGGCGGCGTTGCGCCCGGCCTGCGGCTCGTTGCCCCGGTGGGATTGGATGAAGATCGCGCGCTCGCTCCAGGCGGCGGCGTCGCCGCCCTCGAGCAGCGGCAGCAGACTGCGGCCGTCGAGCGTAACGGTCTTCAGCGGCTTCACCCCGGCGGCTTCGAGCAGCGTCGGCGTCACATCGATGTGCGCCGCGATCGTCTCCACCTTCTTCGGCTCCAGCCGGGCCGGCCAGCGCAGGAAGAACGGAACTCGCACGCCGCCCTCATACACGCTCGCCTTTTGATCCCGCAGCCCGGCGGTGTAGCGCCGGGTGGTCGGGCCGTTGTCGGTCATGAAGATGAAGATCGTGTTCTCGGCCAGCCCCTTTTCGTCCAGATGCGCCAGCAGTCGGCCGACGTTGTCGTCGATATTGGTGATCATGCCGTAGATGCGGGCGTCTTTGTCGTCGAGCCCCTGTGCTGCGTAGGGCTCACGGTAGGAGTCGGGCACGAGGTACGGCGAGTGCGGGGCGTTGGTGGGCAGGTAGACGAAGAAGGGCTTGTCGCCGGACTCTTCGATGAAGCGCATCGCCTCGTCGAAATAGACGTCGGTGCAGTAGCCCTGGAATTTCTTCTGCTCGCCGTTGTGGAACAGGATCGGGTCGAAGTAATCCGATCCCGGCGGATCCGAAGGCTGGCCGATGCCGCCCCCGCGATGGACGATGGCCGTCTCAAAACCCTGGTCCATGGCGCGCATCGGGTAGTTGTCGCCCAGGTGCCACTTGCCGAAGATGCCGGTGCGGTAGCCGGCCGGGCCGAGCATCTCCGCGATAGTGGTCTCTTCGTGATCCATCATCGCGCGGCCTAGCCAGGTGTCCACCACGCCAGTACGGTAGTTGTAGCGGCCGGTCATCAGGCTGGCGCGCGTTGGCGCGCAGACGGGCGAGACGTAGAAGCGCGTGAACTCCACGCTCTCGGAGGCCAGTTTGTCGAGGTTCGGGGTGTGCAGTACGTCGTCGCCGCGCATCCCCAACTGCGCCCAGCCCTGATCGTCGGTCATGACCAGGACGATGTTGGGACGCTCGATGGCCGGCTCGGGCTCCGGGCCGCCTCCACATCCGATGGCAGATAGCAGCAGCAGCACAGGCGGGAAGAATCGCATCGAGGCTAGTGTATCGGAAGAGACTGTCGGCGAAACACTTCCTCTGCTGCTAGTCTCAAGAGAGTTTGATGCCGGAGATGATTCGCGATTTTTTTCGGCAGGCTGGCGAAATGGGCTTCTTTGGCGTCCGCGCGCTGCGAGACGCCTTCCGGCCGCCGTTCGAAATCCAAGAGATCGTCGCGCAGATCGCGTCGCTCGGGCTGCGCTCCGCGCCACTGATCGGGCTGTCGGGCCTGGCGGTGGGCGTGGTGATGTCGATGCACACCCGCGCCTCGCTGGAGCGCTTCGGCGCCGAGGCCTTGATCCCGCAGGCCCTGGCGATCGCGATGATCAAGGAGACAGGCCCGCTGGTGACGGCCCTACTGCTGTCCGGACGCGTGGGAGCCGGCATCGGCGCCGAGCTCGGCGGCATGCGCGTCACCGAGCAGATCGATGCGCTCGAGTCCTTGGCCGTGGACTCGATGAAGTATCTCGCCTCGACGCGCGTGATCGCCTGCATGATCTCGCAGCCGCTGCTGACCACGTTGTTCAACTTCATGGCCATCTCCGGCGGCTTCATCGCCGAGACTTTCTTGAGCAGTATCAGCTTCGAGCTCTATTTCACGCGCGCCTTTTCCAACATCACCTTCATCGACTACATTCCGTCCACGTTCAAGACGGTGGTTTTCGGCTTTCTCATCGCCTCGATCTCCGGCTACCTGGGCTACAACGCTCGCGGCGGCGCCGAAGGCGTGGGCAGGGCCTCCACCCAGAGCGTGGTTACGTCGTCGATCGTGCTCATCATCGTCAACGTCGTGCTGGTGCGGCTGATCTTCTTCCTGTTTCCGGAGGCTCAATGAGTTCGCCGGCCATCCGCTTCGACAATGTTTCCAAAGCCTTCGGCTCGAAGTCGATCCTCGAGAAGCTCTCGTTCGACGTCGAGCGCGGACAATCGGTGGCCATTCTCGGCCGCAGCGGAACCGGCAAGAGCGTCACGCTGAAGCTGATGATCGGGCTACTGCAGCCCGACTCCGGCAGCGTCTTCGTGCTCGACAAAGAAGTGCCGTCGCTCGCGCCGGCGCAGTTGAGCGAGTTGCGCCGCCAGATGGGTTTTTTGTTTCAGAATTCAGCCTTGTTCGACTCGATCTCGGTGGGCGAGAACATCGCGTTCCCGCTGCGACGGCACTCGAAGAAGGACGACCGGGCGATTCGGGAGCGCGTTGATGAACTGATGGCGAGCGTCAGCCTGGAGGGCGAGTACGACAAGATGCCCGCCGAGCTGTCCGGCGGCATGAAGAAACGCGCCGCACTGGCTCGCGCCATGGCGCTGAAACCGTCGGTGCTGTTGGTGGACGAGCCCAGCGCCGGCCTGGACCCGATCACATCGGAAGAGATCGACGACCTTTTAATTTCACTCGGCGAGCACGAAGACACGACGCTGGTGGTGGTGACGCACAATATCCCCAGCGCCAAGCGGGTGTGCGAGGAGCTGATCCTGCTCGACGCCGGCCGCATCCGGGCGCGGGGCGACATCGCCACGCTGGAGGCGAGTGAGGACGAGGTGGTCAAGAAATTCCTGAGCTCGCAGAGCGGAGGATAGTGGCGGAATGGGAAAAACGGACAAAAGCGGCGTCGGCGTTTTCTTGATTGGAGGGTTCCTGCTGTTCGCGGTCGGGTTGTTCCTGATCGGCAACCGGCAGCAGCTGTTCACCGAAAGCATCGAGACCTACGCGGACTTCAAGAACCTGGCCGGGCTGCAGAACGGCGCCACCGTGCGCGTCTCCGGCGCCGACGCAGGGCGCGTGCTGACGATCGTCCCGCCGTCGACGCCGGAAGGCAAGTTCCGGGTCCACTTCCGCATCATCGAAGACCTGCAGCCGATCATCCGCACCGACTCGGTCGCCTCGATCCAGACCGACGGCATCGTGGGGAACATGTACCTCGAGGTCGGCGCGGGCAGCTCGTCAGCGCCGGAGATCAGCAACGGCGTCGGCGTCGACAGCGTGGAGCCGTTCCAGATCTCCGACTTCCTGGACCAAGCCAAGCAGATCGTGCAAGACGCCGAGGAAATCATCGAGCAGGCCAAGGGATCTCTGAAAACCATCACCGATAACGTCAACGACATCGCCAACCAGGCGGAGGGGCTGGTGGCGGAGACGCGGCCGGACATCCGGGCCTTCATCAAGACCGCCCGCCAGATCGCCGACGACGCCGGCGCCCTGGTGGCCGGTATCGAAGCCGGAGAGGGCACGGTCGGCAAGCTCTTCCGCGAGGACGAGGTCTACAACAAGCTCAAAGGCACCACCGAAAACCTGCAACGCATCTCCGCCGATCTGGCCAAGATGAGCGACACCGCCAGCGAGATGATGACCTCGGCCCAAGAAAAGGACTTGATGGGCGACATCGACAAGACGATCGAGAACGTCCGCGACATGACGGCCAAGGCCAACGACATGCTCGACAAGCTCAAGGCCGAGGGCGACGACGGCCAGCCGAGCATCACCGACGACGTCCGCCAGACCATGGCCTCGGCCAACGAGGCCATGACGGATTTCGCCGAGAACGCCGAAGCGCTCAAACGCAACTTCTTCTTCAAGGGGTTCTTCAAGAAGCGCGGCTTCTATGATTTGAGCGAGATCTCGGTAGCGGACTACAAGGCCGGCGAAAAGGCGCCGGGCTATCCCCTGGACCGCGAATGGCTGCACTCGAACGACCTGTTTGACCCGAACACCGACCTGCTGAAGCTGACCGACACGGGCAAGCAGGCGATCGACAACGTTTTCGCTCAGTTCATCGAGCACGCCAAGGGCAACCCGATTCTGGTGGAGGGCTACGCCGGCGACGAAAACGCGGCCGACGCCTATCTGTTGTCCCAACGGCGGGCGCAGGCGGTGCGCGCCTACCTGATCGAAAAGTACGGTCTGCGCCCCAACTACGTGGGCGTGATGGAGATGGGCCGCGTGGAATCGACCGCACCGAGCGGCAGGCCCTGGGACGGCGTCGCGATCGTCCGCTTTATCGACAAGAAAGAGAAGAAGGCGCTGGACAAGGCTAACAAGTAGCCGCGGCTCGGGCGGCTACGAATAGAGTTCGCCGATCTCCTGGAACTGGTAGTAGCCCGAGCCGGCCGCCGGGTCCACGTAGACGTAATCCCGTCCCGACGGCATGCCGGTGAGGCGCTTGGTCCAGTCGATGCCCAGCGCGGAGTACAGCGTCGCCGTGACGTCCTCCACGTAGATCGGACGATTGGCCGTCCAGCCGGGGTCGGTGACCTTGGCGGCCAGCGGATCCGTTCCGCCGATCGCCCGTCCGCCGAGCACGCCACCGCCGGCGAACAGGGCGTTCATCGCGCCGGCGTAGTGTTCCCTGCCCCCGGTCAACGTCAGCTCGCCCGGCGTGCGTCCGAACTCGCCCACCGCCACCACCAGCGTACGGTCCAGCTGCGAGGAGCCGTCGGGCTTGCGAATCGCTTTGAGATCTTCGAGCAGCGGGGCGAAGGCGTTATCGAGCTCGGGACACAGCTTGTAGAGACCCGCCCCCGGCTTGTAGATGTTGCCGTGGTGGTCCCAGTCCTTGTGCGTGAGCATGATGAAACGCGCGCCGGCGTCAGCCGCCACGGCGTTGCGCGCCAGAATGCAGGAATCGCCAAACGCGTTCGCCCCGTAGCGCTCGTGGTCGGCGTCGGAGATCTCGAGCGTCTCCCGCAGGCGGCTGTTGCCCATCATCCGCCGGACGCCCTCGGCGTAAGCCGCGAACTCGGCGTGTGCGCGCTGCGACGACGGCTGGCTGAGCTGCCCCCGCTTGCCGTCGAGCTTCTGCAACAGTTCCCAACGGCGGTCAAAGCTCGGGCGGTCTTTCTCGTCGAGTATGAACGGCAACTCGCCGCGCTCCAGATCGAGCGTCAGCGGAGCATGCTCCACCGGCAGGTTGCCTTCTTTCACCACAGGCCCGTACATCGTCTTCGGGTCGTAGTTCATCGCCACGAAGGTAGGGAGGAAGTCAGACTCCTTGCGCGACTCGAGCGACTCGTACGAGATGACCGAGCCGATCGACGGCATCTCTTCATTGCGCGCCGGGCTGGGATGGTGGCCGGTCTGCAGGTAGAACTGTGCGCGGGAGTGGACCGTATCCCAGGCTTCCATCGAGCGCAGGATGCAGAGGTCGTCGAGCCGCTCGGCGAGTTTCGGCATCAAGCCGTAGGGCCACAGCAACCCCTGCGGCGTTTTCTGCATCTCGAAGTCGGCGGGCGTCCATTTGTCCTGCTTGGCGTCAAAGGTGTCCATCTGCGACGGACCGCCGCGCAGGTTGATGAAGATGACGCTGTCCACGTGGCCGCGTGGGGTGGCCGAGCCCTGTGCGCGGACGTTGCGCGGCCCGATCATCGGCAGCAGCTCGAAACCGGAAACAGTGAGCGCGCCCAGGCGGAACAGCTCGCGGCGGGTGAGGGATGGGGTGCGGCGCGGCATCAGTAAAACAGGAACTCCAGGCTGTTGGCCAAGGCCCATAGCACGTCTTCGGCGCCGATCTCGCGGTAGTCGGCGATCTGTTTGGAGGCAATCGCGCGCTCCTCGGCGGACGGCGGGCGTGAAAGCGTCGCCAGGTAAAGCTCATCGACGATCTGGTCGTTGGACTTGGGCGGATCGGCCTTGAGCAGCTTCTCCAGCCGTCCGTCTTTCTGGACCTTCACCCACTGCTTGAGCACTTTGCCGTTGAGCAGCATCGCCGCCTGCGACATGGTCGCCTCGCGGCTGGCCTCGCGCGTGTAGCGGTCGCACTGGCCGAACTCGGCGGCGGCGTTGGCGAGGTCTCGGTTTTCCGGCCCCGAGCGGTCGAGGTCCTGCGGCGAGTAGATTTCCATCAGGCGGGAGGCCTTGTCGACGTCATACCGGATCTTGATCTCGCGGTGCACGCCGGCGGCGTCAGCGACACCGTCAAAGAGCTGCTCGGCCGAGAGCCGGCGCAGTTGGCGGCGCGCGAAATGGCCCTCGTACTCGGGCTTCCACGGCACGTCCATCTGCGACGAGAGCTGATAGGTTTTGGACTTGGTGATAGTCTTCATCAGCCAGCGCAGATCGTAGCCGTTCTCCTCGAAAGCCTTGGCCAGGGCGTCGAGCAACTCGGGGTGGCTGGGCTGGACAGTCCAAGGGGCCGGCGGCGGGTTTTGGGGGTCCTGGCGCTCCAGATCAAAGCCAAAAGGATGATCGATGAAGCCCTCGCCGACGATTTCGGTCCAAAACAGGTTGACGGTGGCGCGCGCGAACTGCGGGTCCGAGGTCAGCAGCCGTGCGTAGGCCTGCCGGCGGTTTTCGCCGGGTTTCGGCTGCTCGCCATTCATGAAGAACGTCGGCGTCAGGTCGGCCTTATAGCGGTTGGGACGCAGCGCGCTCTTGGTCGTGATGTCGTAGCCGTCTTCGGTGTCCTTCACGCTGAACTGAGGGCTGCGGCCGAAGGTCGGGGCGATGTAGGTTTCCGCAAAAAACGCCGCCTGGCGCCAGACTTCGTCTCGCTTGCGCTTGGCAAGGCCGAGGTTGACCTTCTCGAGATGTCCCGCGCCGTCATGGCAGGAGACGCACTCGAGGTTGATCCCCAGAAACATCTTCGACGTGTTGATGGCGATCTCGTCGCAGGTGTCTTCGTGGTTGATGATGTAGCCGTCGAACTCGAAAACGTGCCAGCGGGCGATCATGTTGGCCGCGCCGTCGGCCCAGGTGGAGACGGTGGAGGCGGTGATCATGTCGCGCACAAACTCGTCGTACGGCACGTTGAGCACCAGCGACTTGTAGATGTACTCGCGGAAAACGTTGATGCCTTCTTCCAGGAGCTGGCCGTTCTTGAACAGATCTCCGAAGAAGAAGGTCCAGCGGTCAATGACGGGATAGTCGAACTTCGAGCGCAGGCCCACGCGCGGCATCGGCGGGAAGAGCGAGTCGATCAGCTCGTCGCGTTTGTTGGGAGAATCGTCGGCCAGGAACTTGCGCGCGGCCTCCGGCTCGGGCAGCCGCCCGGTGAGATCGAGGTGGACCCGGCGCAGGAACTCTTCGTCCGACGAAAGCGGCGCATGCGGCACACCGTTGCGGCTCAGCTTCTCGTGGACGAAGCGATCGATGAGGTTATCGCTCTGGGCGAGCGGATCCGGCTCGGCCGCAACGAGGGGCGCAAGCAAAAGGCAAACGAAACAACACAACCGCAAGGCCATGGCGGCCATGATTCTAGCAGCAATCCCGGTCGGCGGCGCCGCTGGGTGACACGCTTTGGACGCAGGGGCGGCGGCGAACCGCCTCCGATGTCCAACAACAACAGGAAAGAGGGCGCGGAAACCGCGCCCTCTTGTCGCTGAATGCCGGACCGTGCTTACGGCGTGTCGTTCGCAGCCCGCCGCGGCGCGTCGTCCAGCGGAGTCGCCAGATAGCCCGCGATGCGGTTCTTCTCGAGCTTGTTCACCACGATCTCATACGGGATCTTCGACCCGATCACGTAGAACTGCACCGGCTCGAGCAGCGTCTTGTTCTTCTTCTCGATGGTCTTGTCGTCAGCCATCACTTCCATCGTGAAGCGACCTTTCTTGTCGTTGGTGTCGCGCAAGCGAATCTGGATGCGGCCCACCTTGGTCGCGTCCTTGCTCTTTTGGATGTCGAACTCGTAGTAGTTGCGCTGTCCCAGCCGCTTGAGCGACTCGAGCTCGCCCGCATTCGTGGCGATCAGGCCACTCTGCACGCCCAGGTCGCCGCGGACCGTGGTCAGCTGGGCGACTGCGCGCTCGAGCTCGGCCTGCGTGTCGGTCAGTTCGGTCTTCACCGTATCCACGCGGCCCGACAGGGCGCCGACCTTCGAATCCGTCTCCGACGCGACTTCGTTCAGCTTGGTCAGTTTGCCGCCGACCTCCTGCATGGCCTGCTGCTGCTCGGCCTTGGTCTGTTCGATCTGCTTGGCCAGAGTTGTCGTGCGGCCCAGCACGCGCTGTTCGACCTGAGAAGCCTTCTGGTCGATCTTGCTCTCCGCCTCCTGCACCATGCCGCGGACTTCCTGGACGCTGGTGTCCACCACGCGCGAAGTGCGATTGACGGACCCTTCCAGCTGCGCGACCTGCTCTTGCAGCACTTGGATTTGCTCGGCGGTTTCGGCGCGAGCGTTTTTCATCTCCATGAACAGATACAGCGTGGAACCCACCAGAGCCGCAATCAGCACGAGCATCAAGATGGCGACCGGGGGGACGGACGCCTGTCCGGCGCGGCCGGCGAGCGTGCGTTGGCTAGGAGCGGGGTTTTGTTCGCGAGTCATTCTCTACCTCTTTGATCCGGAATGATTTGGCACCATTCTATCCCACATAGACGTTGGCGAGGACATGGAGGGTTTCGCTGAGCTTGCGACGGGAAAACGCGGAACTCCCTCGTTTTCGTTACACTCGGAAATCGGTTCGCTCGATGCCCGGCGCTCCCCTTCTCGAATACTCGGTCGTCATCCCCGTCCACAACGAGGAGGCGGACGTCCAGGAATTGGCGCGGCGCACCCTGGCTCAGCTCGGGGAGTCCTGTGAACTCATCTTCGTCGACGACGGCTCCACGGACAAGACCTGGCAGCGCCTGCTGGAAATCGCCGAGCCCGATCGCGTCCGCCTGATCCGGTTTCGCCGCAACTTCGGCAAAGCGGCCGCCTTGATGGCCGGCTTCGCCCAAACCCGCGGCGCGATCGTCTTCACCCTCGACGGCGACCTGCAAGACGACCCCGCCGAGATCCCGCGCTTCCTGGAGCAGATGGAGCAGGGCTACGGCCTGGTCACCGGCTATAAGAAGAAACGTCACGACCCGCTGAACAAAGTCATCGCCTCGCGCATCTTCAACTTTGTGGTCCGCAAACTGACCAAGCTCGATTTGCATGACATGAACTGCGGCTTCAAGTGTTTTCGCGGCGAGGTGGCGCGGCGGCTGCGCATCTGGGGCGAGCTGCACCGCTTCATTCCCGCTCTGGTGGCGGCCGACGGCTACGCGGTGGGCGAGATCGAGGTGCGCCACCATGCACGCAAGCACGGCGCCTCCAAGTACGGCGTCAGCCGCCTGTTCAAAGGTTTTGTAGACCTGATTACGGTGATGTTGCACACCGAGTACCGCAACCGCCCGGCGCACGGCTTCGGCTGGGCGGCGCTGGCGCTGCTGGCGCTCTCGTTCGCCACAGGACTGGGGGCGACGGTCCTGTCGCTGCTGCCCCGGGACTTCTCGGCCGGCGCCGCTCTCTCACTGGGCTGGATGGCCTGGGCGCTGGGGTTGAAATCGCTGTTCTTCGCCACTGCGGCTGTGGTTCTGTTCGCGGCGGGTTGGGTGGCCGAGGTCGTGATCGCGCGTCCGTTGCGGGAGGATCCGCCCTCGCAGTTCGTCGTCGAGGAACGCCTTGATTAAGAGTCTCGCCAAGGCTCTCAAGCTGCTCGTTCCGCTGATCATCGCCTTTTTCGTCGGGCGGGTGATCCATGCCAACTGGCAACAGGTGCGCGAGGCGGAGTGGCAGTTCTCGCCGCTGTATCTGTTGGGTTCGTTTATTCTCTGCTCGGGCTGGTTCCTGCTCCGGCCGCTTGGTTGGAATATCATCCTCAACCGCTTTGGCCGGCATGTGCCCTACACGGCGGTGTTTCGCGTGTATCGTCAGAGCGAGCTGAGCCGCTACGTCCCCGGCGCGGTCTGGCAGTTCGTCAGCCGCATCTACCTGATCAAGCGCTGGCACGTGACCGCTTCGGCCTGCATGGCCGCCACGATCGTCGACCTGGTGCTGGCGACGCTGGCCGCACTGATTCCCGCCGCGTGGACGCTGCAGGAGGCTTTTCCGGGCATGCAGCGCTACCACCAGGTCGTACTGATAGTCTTTCCGGTGGTATCGCTGCTGGTGGTGCACCCGCGCGCCTTCAACGCCTGGGCCGGGTTTCTGGCTGAGCGGCTGCGCCAGCCGTGGACGCCTTTGCAGATTACCTGGCCGCGGCTGCTGGGCATCTGGGCCATGTACGTGGCCGGCTGGCTGCTGATGTGCGGCGGCGTGGCCATGTTCGCCGCGGGCATTCTGGCGATGAAGCCGGGCGGTTCGATGTACCTGGGCTCCAGCTACGCCGTCGCCTGGCTGATCGGCACGCTCACGATGATTGCGCCGGCGGGCATGGGCGTGCGCGAAGGCGCGCTGGGCATCATGCTGCGGCGCGTGATCGCCGAGGGTCCCGCTTTCACCATCGCCGTGGGTGTGCGATTCTGGGTGTTGTTGATCGAGGTTAGCTGGTTCTTATTGGGGGGCCTGCTGCCGAGTCCGGAACCGCCGGAGTCGCCCGAAAGCGACGCCTGATCTTCGGCGCCCCGGCCCGGCCGGCATAGCGATTCTAGCGTCCGGATGAAGAAGAACTCCCGGTTGTGGTGGGCCGCGCCGCTCGCTGTCATGCTGTTGCTGACGAGCGCGTCCGCCCAGACGCGCCGGCGCATCCCTCGGCCCTCTCCGCACATTCCGACCGTGGGCGGCGAACGCGCGCCGCGCCCGATCGACGGCGTCGACCCCCTCATGCCGCAACCTGAGAGGGGCGCCGCCCATACGCCGCTGTTGCGCCTGGTCGAACCCGCCTACGCCGACCGCGTCTCCGCCCCCGCCGGCGCCGACCGCCCCGGCCCGCGCACCATCAGCAACATCGTCGTCGACGAGCCCGAACCCATCCCGAACGAAGCCCGCGCCAGCGCATTTCTGTGGCAGTGGGGACAATTCCTCGACCACGACCTGAGCCTGACCGAGACGACCGAAGACGAGCTGTTCCCCATCCCGGTCCCGCTGGGCGACCCGTTGTTCGACCCTTTCCGCACGGGTCGGGCCGTGATCGAACTGTTTCGTTCGCTCCATGACCCCGCCTCCGGCGTCGGTCTCGCCCACCCTCGCCAGCAGATCAACCTCATCACTTCGTTTATCGACGCCTCCAACGTCTACGGCAGCGAGCTCGAGCGCACGCTGGCGATGCGGCGCCACGACGGCTCCGGCGCCCTGATCCTCAGCGACCGCGGCCTGCTGATGTACAACTCGCCGGGCATGCCCAACGCCGGCGGCAAGGACGATTCGCTGTTTCTCGCCGGCGACGTGCGCGCGAATGAGCAGGTCGGGCTGACGGCGATGCATACGCTGTTCGTCCGCGAGCACAACCGCCTGGCCCGCCTGATCCGGCTCGCCCATCCGACGCTGACCGGGGATGCGATCTTCGAGCGGGCGCGCGCTCTGGTCTCAGCCGAGATGCAGATCATCACTTACCAGGAGTTTCTGCCCGCTTTGCTTGGGCCGGATGCGCTGCGCCCCTATGAGGGCTTCCGTTCGGACGTCGACCCCTCCATCAGCAACCTCTTCTCGACCGCCGCCTTCCGGCTCGGTCACAGCATGCTCAACGACCGGCTGCTGCGCCTCGATCGGGACGGGCAGCCGATCCCCGAGGGCCATCTGCCTCTGGCGCAAGCCTTCTTCGCTCCCGAGCGGATCAAGAAGGAGGGCGGCATTGAGCCGCTGCTGCGGGGCTTTGCCGCCCAGCGAGCTCGCAAGATCGATCCCTACATCACCAGCGCCGTGCGTAACTTCCTGTTTGGGCCACCGGGCGCCGGCGGCTTCGATCTGGCGTCGCTGAACATCCAACGCGGCCGCGACCACGGGCTGCCGGACTACAACAGCGTCCGCCGCGGGCTCGGTTTGGCGCCTAAAACGAGCTTCGCCACGATCAGTTCCGACCTGCGGATCCAGCAGCGGCTCGAGGAAGCCTACGGCGACATCGAGCGCATCGATCCCTGGGTCGGGGGTCTGGCTGAAGACCATCTGGCCGGCGCCCTGGTCGGCGAGCTGTTCCACACTGTGTTGGTCGAGCAGTTTGAGCGGCTGCGCGACGGCGACCGCTGCTGGTACGCCGAGGTCTTCGACCCTGTCACGGCTTCGCAACTGGAGAAGATCCGGCTCAGCGACATCATTCGCATGAACACGATGATCGAGTCCGAGATCCCCGACGACGTCTTCCACTCGCCGCCCTTCTCGCCCTACTAGACCGGCCGGCGCCCGGCCCTTATTGAGCGGAAGCCTCGGCGAAAGCTCGGGCGTGCTGGGCGAAGCCGTGGAAGCCGGCGCGCTCATAGTACATCTTCTGGTTATGCGGCACGCCGAGCAGCATCTCGTACTCGTGCTGGATGTTGAGGTCCATCAGGAACTCGTGCAACACGTCGCCGTCCTCGAGAGCCACATCGGTGGAGCCGGTGATGATGCGGATCTTCATGCCGTCGAGCTTGTCCATGTTGGCCGGGGCTAGGCGAAACATGTCGTGCCCCGGGATGTACCACTGGGCCAGCTTCTCGATCCAGGCCTGCTGTTCGGGGCGGATGCCGGGAAACAGCCGTCCATCCATGGGCAGCGGTTTGTAGGAGCCGGCGTAGGAGACCACGCTGATGAATTTCTCCGGGTGGCGGAAGGCAAGCTTGATGCAGCCGTTGCCGCCCATCGACATGCCCTCGATCGCGCGTCCCTTGCGATCGGCGATCGTGCGGTACTCGCGGTCGATGAGCGGAATGAGCTCATCCATGATCATCGTCTCGGACATCACGTTCTGGTCGGGCCAGTCGCGGTACTCCGAACGACGGCCGCCGTTAGGAAAAACGACGATCACGGGCGGCAGCACGCCCTGGGCGATAGCGCGATCGTATTCGGCGGCGAGATACGTGGATGACGACTCGTTGCCGCCGGCGCCGTGCAGCCAGTAGATGACGGGGAAACGGCGGCCGGACTCGGCGTCATAGGCGCGTGGCAGATAGATGTTGAAGCCGACGTCGTGGCCCATCGAAGCGCTGCGGAAGGTGCGGTGCGTGAGCCGCTCGACCTTCTCGGCGGGCGGGTTGACCCACTGAATATCGAACTCGAGTGGAACCTTTTGAGCCGAGAGCGGCAGAACGAAGAGCAGGGCGGCGAGCCAGCGTCGGTAGATGTTCATGGCGGATCAGGGCATTGTACAGCGTTTTGCCGGGTGAGCCGTGCGACTACATCCGAGTTACTCTCAAGAGATGTCTATTGCGTCCGCCCGGCGAGCACCCGTCCTCATGCTATTTCCGCTGCTCGCCTTTCATATTCTGGCCGCACCTGCCGTATCGGCCGTCGAGCAGCCCAAGATCATCGATGTCTCCGCAAGCCAGAGCCACGTACTTGCCCTCCGGGAAGACGGCTCGGTCGTGGCTTGGGGCTGGAATTTCTATGGTGAGCTGGGTGACGGAACCAGGCATTTCAGGCCCGGCGCGGTTCAGGTCCTCGGTCTTTCCAACGTGTCCCAGGTTGCCGCAGGCTCTGTGGTGAGCCTCGCACTAACCTCCGAAGGCACGGTCAAGCAATGGGGATTCATTTCGCATCAGCCCCTGCCCCCGCACGGGACGCCAATACCGGTCGATGTCCCGAACTTGAACGGCGTGATTAGCATCAAGACCGATGGCGCCTTCCGTTTGCCCTCCGCGCCGACGGCAGCGTATGGACGTGGAACAATACATCGGAGCCGGCTCCAGTGGATGGACTCTCCGACATCGTAGAAATCAGCGTATGGGGAAAGCTCCTAGCACGCCGGTCCGACGGTAGTGTCTGGGAGTGGGACGCCTATCCGCCGTTTGGCGAGCCTACCCCGCCAAGTCAAGTAGGCGGATTGCCGAACACTGTGGCCATTGAAGCGGGCTGGGTACACTCTCTTGCTGTTGGCTCTACGGGCTCCGTGTGGGCATGGGGAAGCAACGCGTTCGGCCAAATCACAGGGAGCCCCTCCACCGGGTCGATGGGGCCAACGCTGGTCCAGGGAGTTACCGCGCCCGCTTCCCTCTCTACGTCTTCCTACCGAAGCGTAGGCCTGCTGGCCGACGGCACTCTGACCACGTGGGGGGACAATCGCCATGGAACGCTGGGAGCCGACATTCCTGACCGTTACTCTGCTCCGGCGCCCGTAGTTGGCCCACAGTCCATCGTCGCGCTGGGCTCATCGAACGACTGCACGCATGCCGTGGATGCCGTGGGCTCAGTCTGGACGTGGGGAGAGTGCTACACGCACCCGCAAGTCGATGAGCCGTACCAACTGTCCCCCTTGCCCCGATGGATCGAAGGTCCCACTGACGTTCGCGATGTCGCCCATGGCGGCCACTTCCTGGCGGTGAGCGGAGACGGTCGCGTTTGGGCGTGGGGCTCGAATTCCGCAGGCCAATTGGGAGACGGCACGACCACGGACAGTATGCATCCGGCTCCTGTGAGTGGACTGTCGACGATTCGGTCTGTAGCCGTTGGGTTCCGGCACTCCCTGGCGGTTCAGACGGATGGGACTGTTTGGTCTTGGGGTGAGAACAGTGCTGGTGAACTCGGGGATGGAGCAACGAACGACAGGTTCACTCCCGGCCGAGTTCCCGGTCTGACTGGTGTGACGCGCGTAGCCGCAGGGGGGCAGAACAGCCTCGCTCTGACATCTGAAGGGATGGTGTACGCCTGGGGCGCTCGCAGCCTGCTCCTCCCCACGCAAATCGACGGGATCAATCATGCGGTCGATGTGGCTCTCCACAACGATCAGGCCGTCGCCCTGCTCGAGGATGGGACGGTCTGGCAATGGACAACATCGAACCCAACGCCTTCCGCTGTTCCCGGTCTCGCCGGCGTGGAAGCAATCGATCTTTCGGGGCCGGTCGGAACTGCGTTCATCGATGGGATCCCGTGGAAGTGGTACCTACCGTTTCCGCACTCACTACCGCCCACACCCGCACCGGAACCCTACGATGCACCAGGCGACGTGGCTACCCTCTCAGCCAGCCAGACCCACTTCGTCGCACTGACGGACTTCGGCGAGGCATGGGTCTCTGGATCGAACTACGTAGGTGAATCCGGCATGGGCAGCATCAGTTTGCATACGGACGGATGGGTGCAACCGAAATCCCTCGGCCAGGTGCGGCAGGCGCAAGCCACTGGCCAAGGCGGCATCGCTATCAAGACGGATGGATCGCTCTGGATGTGGGGGAGCAGGCAGTCCTTCAACGTCGGTTCGCGTGCCTATCGGCGCGCTACGCCTGCGAAGGGCCGAACTTACGATACGAGCATCGAGATCTCGACCATGGCGCCCACGCAAGGTACCCCCGAAGGCCCGGTGACTGTTTTCTTCGATGTTTCCTCGTGGGCGGGCGAGCCGAGCGGCGTCCGCGTTGTGCGCATCGAGGATCTGGGCAACTCATGCGAAGCCTCTGTGCAGGAAGGATTCTGCACTCTGACTCCCGCCACGACCGGACATCGCACGATCAGCGCGAGCTATTTCGGAGACGCGAACTTCGCCCCGAGTTACAACGTCGCCGAATACAACGTGCAGCCCGCGGTCGGCGGCTCCTCAGCTGAGCTCGGCGTCTTCACCGGCGGGCTCTGGTTCGTCGACCGCAACAGCGACTTCACCTTCGACTCCATGAGCGAGATCGTCGGCTGGGGCTCGCCCGACGACGTCCCCGTCCGCGGCGACTGGAACGGCGACGGCTTCCGCGACCTTGGCGTTTTCTCCGGCGGGACCTGGTTCCTCGACCGCAACGGCGACTTCGGCTTCGACCCCGCCACGGAAATCTTCGGCTGGGGCGCCCCCGGATGGACGCCCGTCACCGGCGATTGGAACGGCGACGGCATCACCGACCTCGGCGTGGTCGATCCGGCCACTTCCACTTGGTTCCTCGATCTCAACGGCGACTTCCAGTTCGACCCAGCGACCGAGATCCGCGGCTGGGGATCGCCCGGCGACACCCCCGTCGTCGGCGATTGGGACGGTGACGGCGATGACGACATTGGCGTCTTTTCCGGCGGGACTTGGTTTATCGACTTCAACGGCAACTGCCAGTTCGACCCCGCCACCGACCAGCGCGGCTGGGGCGCAGCCGGCTGGACGCCCGTCGTCGGCGACTGGGACGGAGACGGCGCCGATGAGCTCGGCGCGATTTCGCCCCAGTCCGTCTGGTTCCGCGACGTGAATGGGGATTTCGTCTACGCCCCGGCCACAGAGACCCTGGGATGGGGGTCTCCGGGCGACGAGCCCGTCGTCGCGGACTGGAATGGCGACGGGGTGGACGACGTGGGCGTCTACTCCGGCGGAACCTGGTTTATTGACGCGAACGGCAACGGTCAATTCGACCCGGCGCAGGAAATCCACGGCTGGGGCGTCGCCGGGTGGACGCCGGTTCCCGGACCTTGGAACTAGCGCCATTGGCGTGAAACACAAGACTGCATCGGCCCGTCTGACACAATCAAGGCAGAAGGCCGATGCAGAAACTCTTCTTCATATTCGTCTTGGCGGTCGCCGTCGGCTACGGCTGGTGGGTCTATCAGGAGCAGTTCGGCGGACCGGAACTCGATGTCCGCGACAAGGCCGCGTTGCGCACTGTCGACCAGATCGTCGAGGCGCAAAGGAACTACCGCGCCAAGTACAAGCGGTACGCCAAGCAGCTCTATGAATTGGGTCCGCCGCTCACGCCGGGCGGGCCGTCGGAGAACGGCGCCGGGTTGATTCCGCGCGACATCGCCGCCGGCAAGAAGCTCTCCTACCAGTTCCGCATTCGCGGCTACGGGGACTCCTACAGCCTCAACGCCGATCCGGTCGGTCCGCCGCAGTCGGCCGAATCCGCGCCGATGCGGCATTTCTTTGCTGATGAGTCAGGCGTCGTTCGGTTTGCCGTCGGGGCCCCGGCGAACAATAGTTCGGAATTGGTGCGGTAATCTCGAGGCCCTGCGACAGCGCTCCCGCTCAGCAACTGGGGCCGGATTGCCGGGCTTTCCGTCGCAGCACACGCTCGGCCCAGACGCAAAAACGCCCAGCATATGCCGGGCGTTTCGCGTCTGCCTTCGGCTCGCCTGCAGAGCCTACAGATCGGCCAGGTGTTCGAGCTTGCCCGTGGCGTCTCCGAGCGTATCGGTCGGTACGCCCACGCGATCGAGCAGCGCCAAATAGAGGTTGGTCAACGGCTCCTCGTTGCTGTAGGCCAAATGCCGGCCCGTCTCGAGCGTGCCGCCCGCGCCGCCGACCATCAGGACCGGCAGGTCATGGTGCCAGTGCTTGTTGCCGTCCGAGATGCCCGAGCCGTAGACGGCCATCATATTGTCCAGCAGCCGGCCGTCCCCTTCTTCGATCGACGCCAGCCGATCCAGGAAGTAGCGGAACAGCTCCATGTGGTGCACGTTGATCTTGGTGATGTCCTCAATCAGCGTCGCGTCGCCGCGGTGGTGCGTCATGCCGTGGTGCGCGCCGGAGACGCCGATCGGCCGGTAGGTGCGGTTGGAGCCCTCGCGGCCGTACATGAAGGTCGAAACGCGCGTCAGGTCAGCCTGGAACGCGATCGTCATCATGTCGAACATCAGCTTGACGTGCTCGGCGAAGTCCGCGGGCACGCCGGCGGGCCGCTCGATGTCGGGCGTGATCTCGACCTCGCCGTTCTTCTCCTGGCTCTCGATGCGCTTCTCGATGTCGCGGACGGCGTAGAGGTACTCGTCCATCTTTCGCTTGTCGGTCGGACCAAGCGTGCCCATCAGCGACTGCGTATCTTCCTGGACGAAGTCGAGGATCGACTTCTTGTAGGACTTCATGCGCGCGCGGGTGGCGGGGTCGCTGGGCTGATCGGCCGAGCCGAACAGGCGCTCGAACACCAGCCGCGGGTTGATCTCCGGCGGGTTCGGGCTCGTCTCGCCGCGCCACGAAATCGAGTTCGAGTAGGCGCAGCTATAACCGGAATCGCAGTTGCCCGCCAGGCGGCCCGGCTCGGTGCCGAGCTCGATCGAGGCGAAGCGGGTCTGATCGCCGATGCCCATCGCGGCGACCTGGTCCACGGAGATGCCGTTCTTGATATCGGCGCCGGCGGTCTTTTTGGGGTGCACGCCGGTCAGATAAGAAGCCGCCGCGCGGGCGTGATCGCCGGGGCCGTCGCCCAAGGCGCGGCCGTTGTTGTGCGTCAGGCCGCTGAAGACCAGCATGTCCTTCTTGTAGGCGGCGATCGGCTCGAGAATGCGCGTGATCTCGAAGTCAGTTCCCGGCGTGCTGGGCCGGTAGGCCTCCATGATGACGCCGTTCGGCACATACGCAAACGCCATACGGCGCGGCGCCAGCTTCTTCGTCAGACGATTGGCGTAGGCGTTGGCAGGCACCATCGCGTCCAGAAACGGCAGGGCCACCGCCGTTCCCAGCCCTCGCAGAAACGTCCGTCGTTGCAAGTGCTTTCCGGTGTTAATCATCGCTGGATACCTCTTCGCCTCGACGCATCTGGAAAGGAACGCTGGTGACGATCCCTTCAATCAGGCTCGAGAACCGATAGTTTTGCTCCATCATCTCAGACCGGATCTGCTCGATCGCAGGCGTGTCGAAGCGCTCCACGCCCCGGCCTAGTGCATACGTTAACATCTTCTCGATCAATCCGCGGACGAACATGTCGCCTTCGGTGTCGCGAAGAATCTTTTTCAATTCCCCCGGCGAAGAAAACTGGAAGCCGCCCGGCAGCTCGCCGGCGGAATCGACCGGCCACTTGCCGTCCATCTCGCGCCAGCGGCCGATCGGGTCGTAGTTCTCGAGCCCGAATCCGAGCGGATCGATGCGGTTGTGACAGACGGCGCAACTCGGCTCCGAGCGATGCTTTTCGAGCTGCTCGCGCAAAGTGCCGCCCACGCCGACTTCCTCTTCGCTCAGCTCGGGCACGCCCGGCGGAGGCGGAGGCGCCGGGGCGTTCAAAATGTTGTCGAGCACCCAGATGCCGCGCAGCACCGGCGAGGTGCGGGTGGGATAGGAGGCGACCGTCAGCACGCTGCCCTGGCTCAAAATGCCGCCGCGGCGGTTGCCGTCCACCTCGACCTTGCGGAACTCCTTGCCGCGCACGCCCTCGATGCCATAGTGTTCGGCCAGCCGCTCGTTCAAGAACGTATAGTCGGCGTCAAGGAAGTCGAGCACGGACCGGTCCTCGCGCAGCAGCGAGTCGAAGAACAATTCCGTCTCACGGCGCATCGACTTGCGCAGCGACGTGTCGAACTCGGGGAAAAGCTCCGGGTCGGGCTTCACGCGATCGAGGTTGCGCAACTCCAACCATTGCCCGGCGAAGTTTTCGATCAAGGCCGACGACTTCGGGTCGGCGAGCATCCGGTCGACCTGTTTGCGCAGCTTGGCTTCGTCACGCAGGTCGCCGCGTCCGGCCGCTTCGAGCAGATCGGCGTCCGGCGTCGAACTCCACAGGAAATAGCTCAGGCGCGAAGCGAGTTCGTAGCCGCCCAGGCGGTGCATATTGTCGGCGTCGGTCGGATCGGCGTCATGCTCGATGCGAAACAGGAAGTGCGGCGAGACCAGCATCGCCTGGATCGCCACCTGCATGCCTTCCTCGAACGAGCCGCCTTCATTCAGCGCCAGCTTCACGAAGCCGGTCAGCCGGTCGACCTCGCCGGCCGCCACCGGCCGCCGCCAGGCCCGGCGAGCCAACTCGCTGAGCACGCGCTTGGCGCAGCGCTCCTGCTCGGTCCAGTCCGTCGGCGAGCAAGTCAGCATCTCCCGCTGGAAAGCCGGCAGCGGCGGAGGCTCGGCCTTGTAGGGGCCTTCAATCTCGATGTAGTCGGCCCACAGCAAACGCTTTTCGAAATCGCGATTCGGGTTGAACGGACCCAACTCGGAGTCGATGAAGACCGCTTCCATACGGTACTTGCCGGCCGGTACGCGAAAAGTGCGGTCAATCGGCGGGTGGCCGGAGCCGCCCCGCTGCAGCGTCATCAGATCCACCTGCTTGCCGTCGACGAACAGCGCCAACTGGACCGGCTCCACCGGCATCTGGATGCCGTCTTTTTCGAGTTGCGGACGGCGATCCACGCCGCGCACGCGAATCTCGTAATCGCCCGTCGCCGGAAACTTATGCGTAATCTCGATGCCGCCGGCCGGGTCGAAATCCGTCAGCGCGCCCACGGCAATCGTCTCCGTGCGGCCGTCTTCGGCGCGCGACTGCGAGTAGCGGGCCGAAACCGGCTTCGGAGCCTTGCGTTCGGTGGCGATCGAGGCGCGCGCCACGCGCCCGGCGGCGGTCAGGTACTTCTCCATCAAAACCGGCGAGATCGTCAGCACGTCGCCGTTGTTGTCGAAGCCATAGCCGGAGTCATCGACGGGAAAGTCGTCAGCCGGCTGGAAGTCGATGCCGAACAGGTCTCGGACGGTGTTGTTGTACTCGGTACGGTTCAGGCGGCGCGCGGTGACGCGCCCCGGGTCGGGCTTGGCGTTGGCGGCGGCGTCGCGCAGCTTGGCGTCGATCCAGTCCATCACCGCGGCTACGGCGTCGGCGTCAGGACGCGGCAGCCCCGCCGGCGGCATGGTGCCGCGCGCGATCATGCGTTTGACGTCTTGCCAGATGTAGGGGTGCTCGAGGGCCGCCGCTTCGGCTTCGAAAGAAAGCGAGACGTCCGCCATCTTCGTCTTGTCGCTGTGACAAGAGACGCAGTTTTGCTCGAGGAACGGGCGGATGTCGGAGTCGAACTCAGGGGCCGCATGCAGGGAACCCACGGCGGAGAAGGCCATGAGCAGCAGCAAACCCTGTGTTTTGAATGTCATCTAGGCAGTTTTTCAGCGCGCGTATTATACCAAACAGCCCTTCCGGGCAGTTCCCGGACGCGCGAAAGGAGCTATCGAACCTCGAATTTCTCCTCCGTCAGCAGCGACTTGCCGCCGACCTTGTCCCGCACTTCGAGGAGGATGACGTATTCGCCCACTGGGATGGTGCGTTCGAGGTCCAACCGGAAGCGGGCGGGCAGCCACAGCCGCGGGTAGAACGGCGCCCCCTTTTCGCCCTGGGCCGGAAACTCGATCATCGTCTCACCCTTGCCGTTGATGACCTTCATCACCGACTCGACCTCGTAGCTGTTGTCTTCACCGGTCTCGTATCCGCTGATGAAGAACGAAGCGTGCAGGGCGTCGCCCTGGCCGACGATGGGGCGCGGCAGGGGCGTGCCGCCTTCGGTCAGCGCAAACTGCAGGTTGCGGACCGACAGCGCGTCCGTGATCTCGACATCCTCGCCTTCCACGCGAAACGAGACCTCGTGGTTGAGCTTCTCGTTGGCGAGCTTGTCTTCCAGCTGGATTCGGATGGCGTAGGAGCCCGAGCCGGCGAACGGCGGCAACGCCTTGGCCAACTCGACATAGGGTTCCCAGTTCTCGTCTTGCGGGGCCAGTTCTACGGCGAACTCCCCGCCCTCGGACGGCGCGAAGGCCACGCCGTTCGGACCGACGGCGTCGGCCCGCCAGACCAAGTGGATGCGGTACTCGTCGTTGACGGTGTAGCCGGCGAGATTGAAGCCGAGATAGATCTTCTCGCCCGGATAGAAAACGCTGTCGGAAGGAATCGCGTAGCCGCCTGGCGCGTCGAGCAGATCCACGCGCGCCAACCGCAGGTCGCCTTCGCTCGGCGCGAGCTTCTTCTCTTCATCCGCCCGCAGCGGCTGCAGCCCCAGCAACGCCCAGGCTGCAAGCAGAGCGCTGAGTTGGCGGACGGTGAAGGAGAATCGTGGAGCCATCAATGCGTGTTGGTAAGACGAAATGATGATCGCGCGGGTTCCCAAACTGTTTCAGTCCGACATTATAAGGGGGCGCGGGGGCGAGCGATCGGACAACCGCATGACAATCGCAATCCCGGGGCGCGAGTCAGATTGCCCGCGCGGCGGCCGAAGAGAGAGCCATGGGCCGCCTGCTTCCGCTACTCATCCTGCTCGCCTGTCTCCCCGCGCCTGCCAGAGAGCGGATTCGGCTCGACGACCACATTGCCGAAGCCCGCGAGCGCATGAGCTGCCGTAGCGAAGCGCTGGCCGCCTCGGCCGAGCGCATTCGCCAACGCCGCATGCGGCTGCCAAAGGAAAAGGGAGGACGCGATGAGCGTCCTCCCCGGATTGTTCCCACTCGACCGCAGCCCAAGCCTACCGTGGAGCGGCGGTAGCCAGGGTGGCGGGCGGACGGTTCTTCTTCCACAGCTCGATGTAGGGCTGAAGATCCTTCATCATCTGGGCGAACTCATCGAAGGTGAGCGACTGCTGGCCATCGCTCCAGGCGCGTTCGGGGTCGGGGTGAACTTCCACCATCATGCCGTCGGCCCCGACGGCGACCGCGGCGCGGGCCAGCGGCGGAATCAGAGAGCGTTTGCCCGACGAGTGAGCCGGGTCCAGAATCACCGGCAGGTGCGTCAACTGATTGAGCACCGGAACGGCCTGGATGTCCATCGTGTTGCGTGTGGCCGTCTCGAACGTGCGGATGCCGCGCTCGCACAGCACCACATTCGGGTTGCCGTGCGAGACGATGTACTCGGCGGACAGCAGCAGTTCCTTGATCGTGGTGCTCAATCCGCGCTTGAGCACGATCGGGCGCTGCACGCGACCCACTTCCTTGAGCAGCGGGTAGTTTTGAACGTTGCGCGCGCCGATCTGCAACATGTCGGCGTACTCGGCGACCACGTCGACATTCGTCACCGTCATGACTTCGGTGACCACGGCCAGACCGGTCGCATCCGCGGCCTTGCGCAGCAACTTCAGACCTTCTTCTTCGAGACCCTGGAAGCTGTAGGGCGAGCTGCGGGGCTTGTAGGCGCCGCCGCGCAGAAAGCGCGCGCCGTTGGCAGCCACGCATTCGGCGGTCGCCATGATCTGCTCTTCGGTCTCCACCGAGCAGGGGCCCGCGATGACCGCGAACTCGTCGCCGCCGAAGCTGCGACCTTCGCCGACCGGCACGATCGTGTGCTCGGACTTCACCTCGCGGCTCACCGTTTTGTAAGGGGCTGAAATCGGCACGGCGCTCTCCACCCACTCTGACGACTCGAGCGATTCGAGAGCGTGCGTGACGTCTCCAATCCCGATCGCGGCGATGACGACCCGCTCATCGCCCTGGATTGAGTGGACCTTGTAGCCAAAGTTTTCGATGCGCTCGCAGATATGGTCAACCTGCTCCTTGGGAGCGCCTCGCTTCATCGAGATGATCATGTTTCCACCTAAAACGAAAAACCCACCCTACTTCGGAGTGGGCGGGTTCCTTAACTGCTTCTCAAAAGAAGCGCTCAATCGAGGAACGACGCCGTCAGTCCGGGCTATCAGCAGCCCGGAAATCGATAGAACCAGCAGTCGGCGTCGAATCTGCGCATTGCAGTAAGCTCTCTGTTCTACCATGGGGCCTGTCGCGGTGTCCAGCAGCCTTGCGTAACGCTCGCCCGCGGACCCTTCGAGACAGGACCTATGCGTGTAGGAGTTGATACAGGGGGAACGTTCACCGACTTCGTCGAGTGGGACGGAAAGCAGGTTCACACCCACAAGGTTCGATCGTCACCGGAAGACCCCTCCGCGGCTATCTTAGGCGGGTTGCCCTCGGATGCGCAAGAGGTAATTCACGGCTCGACGGTGGCCACCAATGCGCTGCTCGAGCGCAAAGGCGCCCGGACGGCCTTCATCGCCACCGAGGGCTTTGAGGATCTGCTCGAGATCGGCCGTCAGAACCGCCGCAGCCTCTATGACTGGCTAGACGCCGGGCGGATACCCCTGGTGGACCGAGAGCTGCGTCTCGGCGCTCCGGAACGCACTCTCGCCGACGGGTCGGTCGAGAAGCCGCTGGCCGCCGACGACATCGACCGGCTGGTCGCCCAGGTCAAGCGCCTGGAGGCCCAATCGGTGGCAGTCTGCCTGCTGCACAGCTACGCTCGCCCCGACCATGAGCAGCAGTTGGGCCAGGCGCTACGCAACGCCGGGCTGTTCGTCTCGCTGTCTTCGGAGATCCTGCCTGAGTACCGCGAGTACGAGCGAGCCTCGACCACCGCAGTCAACGCCTACGTCTCACCGCGCATGGCGGGTTACCTGGAACGGTTGGCCGCTCAACTCCCGCGGCGGGCGCGCCTGCGCGTCTTCCAGTCCAACGGCGGCTCGATGTCGGCCGAACAGGCCGGGCGCGAAGCGGTGCGCACGGTTCTGTCCGGCCCGGCCGGCGGCGTGCAGGGCGCCGTCGAGGTGGCGCGCGCGGCCGGTTACGAGCGCATCATCAGCTTCGACATGGGCGGCACGTCCACCGACGTTTCGCTCTACGAAGGCCGTTTTGAATACGCCTCGGAAACGGAACTGGCCGACTGCCCGGTGCGTGTGGCGATGCTCGACATCCACACCGTGGGCGCCGGCGGCGGCTCGATCGCCTGGTTCGACCCCGGCGGCGCGCTGCGCGTCGGCCCCGAAAGCGCCGGCGCCGATCCCGGCCCGGTCTGCTACGGCTCCGGCGACCGCATCACCGTCACCGACGCCAACCTCTTGCTGGGCCGCATCGATCCGGCGAGTTTTTTGGGCGGGCGCATGGCGCTCGACGTCGATCGCGCCGCCCGAGCCATGGAGGCCATGGCCGCCCGCGCCGGCGTCTCCCCGCAGGAGCTGGCGGAGGCGATCCTCAGCGCCGCCAACTCCAACATGGAGCGCGCCATCCGCCGCATCTCGCTGGAGCGCGGCAAGGACCCTCGCGACATGGCTTTGGTGGCTTTCGGCGGCGCCGGCCCCCTGCACGCCTGCGCGCTGGCCGAGAGGCTGGAGATGCGCACGGTGCTCGCCCCGCGTCATGCCGGCGTCCTCTCGGCGCTGGGGATGCTCACCGCCGACTTCGTGCGCGACCACTCCGCCAACCTGCTCGATCAAGACGCCGCAACGGTCTTTGCCGAACTCGAATCCGCGGCACGCGAGGAACTCGAGGCGGAGGGTTTCTCTCAAGCGCGGCTGGAGCGTTCGCTTGACCTGCGTTACCGCGGACAATCGTACGAAATCAGCGTCCCGTGGGCCGAGCGAGACCGCTTCGACGAGGCCCACGAGCGGCTCTACGGCTACCGCCACCATGGCCGCGCACACGAGGCGGTGACCGCCCGGCTGCGCGCCAACGGCGTCTCGGAGCGGCCGCCGGTCCGACTCGACGGCGAGGGCGAGGCGCCCGAGTTTTCTTCGATCTACGCGCCGCCGGGCTGGAGCCGCCGCCTCAACGCGCAGGGCGACACCGTGCTCACGCGCTGATCGGGCTGTCGGCTTTTCTGCTACGATCGGCGAGCCGTGTTCCATCGTCGCCGCTTTTTGGGCCTTGCCGCCGCCGCTTCCCTACCCTGGCTCGCCGGCTGCACCTCCGAGCCCGTGGAGCTGTTCAACGCCCACGACCTCAGCGGCTGGGAAGGCGATGAGAGTCTGTGGCTGGTGGAGAACGGGGAGATCGTGGGCCGCTCGCCCGGCATCTCGCACAACGTCTTTCTGGCGACTACCGACCGCTATGAGGACTTCACGCTCAACCTCGAAGTCCTGCTCGTCGACGACCAGGGCAACAGCGGCGTCCAGTTTCGCAGCGAGCGCGACCCCAACTCCACCGAGATGATCGGCTACCAGGCCGACATCGGGCCGGGCTGGTGGGGCAACCTCTACGACGAGTCCCGCCGGCGCGAGAATCTGGCCGTCGCCGACCCCGCGTTCATGGAGAAACTCATCCGCAAAGACGATTGGAATCAGTACGAGATCCGGGCTCTCGGCAGGACCATTCGCCTCGTCATCAACGGGCGCCGGACCGTGGAGTACGTGGAAACCGACGAGTCGATTCCGCGCTCAGGCCGCATCGCGCTCCAGATCCACTCCGGACCGCCGCTCGAGGTGCGCTTCCGCAATCTCGTGCTGGAAACCCTATAGGCGTTCGGTTTTTCTCGATTTCTCAGGCATAATAGGAAGATTCCGTCTCGGGGGTCGGAAAGCTGATGATCAAGCCGGTCGCTAAGATTTGGCGCAACGGAGAGCTCATCGATTGGGATGAGGCTCGCGTCCATGTGATGACGCATGCGTTGCATTACGGCACTTGCGTGTTCGAAGGAATTCGCTGCTACAAGACCGCTTCAGGTCCGGGACTTTTTCGACTTCCGGAGCACATCCGGCGCATGTTCGACTCGTCGAAGATCTACCGGATGGACATCAAGTCCTTCACCCAGGAGCAGCTTCGGCAGGCCTGCGTCGACCTGGTGCGCGCCAACGATCTGGAGGCCTGCTACGTGCGGCCGATCGCCTTCCGCGGCTACGGCGACGTCGGCGTTCTTTCCACCAAGAACCCGATCGAGGTCTATGTGATCTGCTGGGAGTGGGGCAAGTACTTGGGCGCCGAGGCGCTCGAGAACGGCGTGGACGTGTGCATCTCTTCGTGGACCCGCATTGCGCCCAACACCCTGCCCGCCATGGCGAAGGTGGCTGCGAACTACATGAACTCGCAGCTGATCAAGATGGAAGCGGTGACCAACGGCTACGCCGAAGGCATCGCGCTGGACGCCAACGGTTACGTATCGGAAGGTTCGGGCGAGAACGTCTTTTTGGTGCGCGACGGCAAGATCTACACGCCGCCGCTGGGCACCTCGGCGCTGCCGGGCATCACCCGCGACACCGTCATCACGCTGGCCCGCGAAGCCGGACTGAGCGTGACCGAGCAGGCCATCCCGCGCGAGTGGCTCTACATCGCCGACGAGGTCTTCTTCACCGGCACGGCGGCCGAAGTCACGCCGATCCGCTCGGTGGACAGGATCCAGATCGGCGCCGGCCGCCGCGGCCCGACGACCGCCAAGATCCAGGAGGCCTTTCACAACATCCTCACCGGGGCCGTGGAAGACCGCTTCGGCTGGCTGACCAAGATCTGATCGCCCGCCCCGATCGCGCTAGAACTCAACGGGATGCGCCCAGCGGCGCATCCCGTTTCGCTTGGAATCCCTGTTGTACACTGCTGAGGTGCTACAGGTCGTCAAGCAGAGCGAACGTTTCGACGCGATCGTCGTCGGGTCCGGCGCCACGGGCGGCTGGGCAGCCAAGGAGTTGACCGAGGCGGGCCTGCGCGTCTGCCTGCTCGAAGCCGGCCCCAAGGTGACCGAGGCCGACTTCACCGAGCATATGCAGTCGAGCGACCTGAAATACCGCTTCCTGCATCCCACCCAGTCGCCGCGGCAGCCCATCCAGCGTCTCTGCTACGCCTGCCGCGAATCGAACAAATCCTGGTTCGTCGACGATGTCGACAACCCCTACACGTTCGACAAAGAGCGCCCGTTCCACTGGATTCGGATGCGCGTGCTCGGCGGGCGCTCGCTTTCTTGGGGCCGCCAAAGCTACCGCCTGAGCGACCTGGACTTCAAGGCCGCCAGCCATGACGGCTACGGCGAGGATTGGCCGATCAGCCTGGCCGAGATCGAGCCCTACTACGAGAAGGTCGAGCGCTACGTCGGCATCAGCGGGCAGGCCGAGGGCTTGCCGCACCTGCCGGATTCCGTGTTTTTGCCCGCGATGGGGCTGACCTGCGGCGAGACCCTGCTGCGCGACGGCGTGCGCGCCAAGATGAACCGCACGGTCACCATCGGGCGCGTGGCGGTGGTCACGAAGAACCACAACGGCCGTGCTGCATGCCACTACTGCGGGCCGTGCGAGCAGGGCTGCATCACCTACTCCTACTACTCGAGCCCGTTCACCACCTTGCGCGACGCCGAACAGACCGGCCGGCTGACCCTTCGGACGGACGCGGTCGCCTCGCGGGTGATGACCGACGGCTCCACCGGCAAGGCTTCCGGCGTCGCCTACATCGACCGCCTGACCCGCGAAGAGCGGGAAGTGCGCGCCAAAGTGGTGATGCTGTGCGCCTCGACGCTGGAATCGACGCGGCTGTTGCTGAACTCCGCGCCCGGGGGGCTGGCGAATTCCTCGGGGGTGCTGGGTCGCTACCTGATGGACCACATCTACAAGGGCTACTCGCAGGGAGAGTTTCCGCAACTGCCCAAGGGACAGGCCTGGCATGGTCCGCCGCGGCGTCCGAACGGCCTCTACATCCCGCGCTTCCGCAACTTGCAGCGCAACCAGAAGCTGGGCTTTTTGCGCGGCTACGGCTACCAGGGCTCCAGCTTCCCGTCGTTCGCGATGGGCGCGCCGGGCTTCGGCTCGAAGTACAAGGAAGCGGTGCGGGCGGATGCGGAGTGGTCGATCGGCCTCAACGCCTTCTGTGAGTGCCTGCCGCGCCGCGAGAACTATGTCGAGCTCGACCCGCAGGTGCGCGACGCCTGGGGCGTACCGGCGTTGCGCGTGAACATGACCTGGAGTTCCAACGAGCTGGAGCTGTGGCGTGACGCCCAGGTGCAAGGCGCGGAGATGCTGGAGGCGGCGGGCGCGAAGAACGTTCGCAACGCCGGGGCGCCGTCGGTGCCGGGCTTCGGCATCCATGAGATGGGCACGGCGCGCATGGGTTCCGACCCGAAGAAGAGCGTTCTGAACGCCCGCAACCGCACCCACGACATCGACAACATCTACATCACCGACGGCGCGGCCTTTCCGTCGATCGGCTGCCAGAACCCGACGCTCACCATGATGGCGCTGACCGTGCGGGCTTGCGAAGAGATCGTCGAGCGCGGCAAGCGCGGCGAGTTGGGCTAGGGGCTATTGCGGGACTGCGATGAGCGTCCAGCCGTCGCCGCCCTCCCAGAGTTTCTGGAATTTCTTGCGCTTTAGGCGCTTAGGCTCTTTGCGCGCCGGGTCGTGGAGCCAGAAGCTCTTGCGGTCAAACCCGCTGACCACGACGAAGTGCAGGTCGCTCGCCGAGCCGTGTCCGAAACCGACGATGACGGGTCGGCGTTTTCGCAACTGCTCCTCGACCTGTTCCGCTGACGCCCGTAGCGTGAAGGCGTGGAAACCCTGTTCGGTCAGGAAGTCTTTCATGCGCGCCAGGCGGATGCCGTCCACGCCGGCCTCGCTCAATTCGGCGTAGATACGGGCTCCGGACGGCGGATCGGCGCCGTCGGGAGTCCAGTAGCTGAGGATCATCGCCAGACTTGCGGCGCCGCAGCCCTCGTTGACCTGCTGGATCAACGGCGGGTCCAGACGCACCGTCTCGCGCACGGGACGGGAATCCGCCGCGGCGGCAAAGGCCAGGGCCAGCGTCAACCACTGGAGTCGGGGCGCCACCGCCGCCTAATTGAGGACGAGAACGACGACGGCCGCCGCCAGCGCAATGGCGATGTAGGTGAGGTGTTGGTTGCTCAGCGCGCCGCCAATGACTTCGTCGCCGGGCTCTTCATCGAGAGCCGCCAACTCCGCCAGCTCCTGCTCGTCGAGCAGTTGGGGAGCGCCCGCCGGCGTGGCGGGAACCTCCGCCGCGGCTTCCTCCGGGCCGGCGATTGCGATTTCCTTCGCGCTCGCGGAGCCGTCTTGCGTTTGCGGAGGAACCGCCGGAGCGCCCATGGCGGCCGGGGTCAGCAGGATCAAAAGGAAGGTCGCTCGAAGCGCCAGATTCTCGAAGATCGGTGACTGCATAGAACGTCTCGCTAGGCCGCACAGGCGCAAGCGCGGTGTGTTGATCTGAGGTTTGATTATAGCAATCAGCAGGCGTAAAGACTCACGCAAACGGCCAGCGTTCGATGGTCGAGTAGCGGCTGCCCTCGGGGGAGAGAACGCTCTCGATCACCGCGAAGCCGTCGGCCTGGATCGAACCCAGCTCGCATTCTGTCTCGCAGACTTGCCGAGCGAAGCGCACGGCTTGATTCGGATCGGGCAGGCGCGCCAGGGTCACATGGGGGATGTAGGCGCGGGTCTCCGGCGCCATCCCCAAAGCTTGGGCGCAGGCCTCGATGTCGCGCTGCAGGGTGAGCAGCCTCGGGTCGGCTTCCGCCAGGGCGATCAGCACCCGGGGATTGCGGCCGCTGGGCAGGAAGCGCAGGCCGCTGAGCGGAAGATCGATCTTTCCCGCCGGCCGCTCGATCGCAGCCAACGCCGCAGTCAGTTCCTCCAGCCTGTCGCGAGGCCATTCCCCAAAAAACCGCAGCGTCAAGTGCAGGTTGTCGCGGCGGCTCATGCGCACCCCCGAGGCGCCCCGAAACCGGCGTTGCACGGCCCGCAAACGATCCCGCTCGGCCGGGCTGAGTTCGATGGCCGCAAACAGCCGCATCGGGCGCAGAGCTTACCACACCGCACCCGCTATGATGGCGTGATGGCTGCGCAAGCGGAATTCGCCATCATCCCCACCGCCGAAGACCTGGCTCAGATCGAGCGGGAACTGCGCTTCTTTCCGGTCGACAACCCCGCGCCGTCCGCGCTGACGAGTGCGCAGGTCGAAGCCTACAACCGCGACGGCTACATCCGCGGCCTGCCGATCTATACAGCCGAGCAAATGGCGCCTGTCCGCGCCGAGTTCGACCGCCTGCTCGCCGAGTACACCGCCGCCGGCAAGGACAGCTACTCGATCTCGTCCGCCCATCTAGAGCACGCCGTCGCCTGGGACCTGCTCACCGAACCGCGCATCGTGGCCTACGTGCGCGACCTGCTCGGCGAAGACGTCATCGGCTGGGGCTCGCACTTCTTCTGCAAGATGCCGCATGACGGCAAGAAGGTTTCCTGGCATCAGGACGCCAGCTACTGGCCGCTGACGCCGACCAAGACCTGCACGGTCTGGCTGGCGATCGACGACGCCGACCCGGAAAACGCCAACATGCGCTTTCTGCCCGGCTCGCACCTATTTGGACACCTGCCGTACGAGTCCAGCGCGGCCGATGAGGGCAACGTCCTCGACCAGACCGTGGCCGACATCGAGCGCTTCGGCGAAGCCGTCGACGATACGCTGGCGGCCGGCGAGATCTCGATCCACAGCGATCTGCTGCTGCATGGCTCTGAGGCGAATGACTCCGACCGCCGCCGCTGCGGACTCACGCTGCGCTACTGCGCCGCCGACGTGAAAGCCTACCTCGGCTGGAGGGAGAAGGGCGTGCTGGTGGCCGGCGAGGACCGGCAGGGCAATTGGGCGAATCAGCCGCGGCCGGCGGCTTAGCTTAGCCGTTGATCAAGGTCGGGGCTCACGCCTCCGGCTCCGCCACGAAGCGGTAGCCGACGCCGCGGACCGTCAGCAGGTGCTGTGGGTTGCTCGGCTCGTCTTCCAGATAGCGTCGGAGGCGCACGATGAAGTTGTCGACCGCGCGCGTGTCGGTATCTTCGCGTACGCCCCAAACTTCTTCGAGCAAGTCCTTGCGGGAGACGGCCTTGCCTTCGTTGCGGATCAGATAGCGCAGCAGGTTCGCTTCCATCAGCGTCAGCGGCTGCACGTTGTCGCCGTTGACGATGCGCTGCTCATCGAGTTCGATGCGCTTGTCGCCCAGCGCGAACTCGCGGTCCGGAGCGCCCTGCACCTGGCGCTCGCGGGCCCATTCCCGGCGCCGCAACAGGCTGTGAATGCGGGCCAAAAGAATAGGCAGGTCGAAAGGCTTGGGAAGGTAGTCGTCCGCGCCGGCTTCGAGCCCCTTGAGGACGTCTTCGGCGCGACCGCGCGCGGTGAGCATCATCACGGGCACGAAACTGCCTTGCGCGCGAAGTTGGCTGACGACGGAAAAGCCGTCCTTTCCGGGCAGCATCACGTCCAGCAAAACGAGATCGTAGGCGGGGTTCGCGGCTAGCTCCGCGAGCGCGGCCTCACCCGAATCGCAGACCTCGACTTCATAACCTTCGAGTTCGAGATTGAAGCGCAGCCCTTGCGCCAGGTGCGCTTCGTCTTCGACGACCAGGATCCGGCTCATGCCGCCTTGAGCGGGAGCTCCAGCGTAAAGGTGCTGCCCTTCCCCGCCCCCTCACTCTCCACATACGCCTTGCCGCCATGCCGCTTGGCGACCGCCCGGACGATCGCCAGGCCGAGGCCGGTGCCGGCAACCCTACTGCCGCCTTGGGACGGGATCCGGTAGAAGCGCCGAAACACCCGCTTGAGTTCATCGTCGGTGATGCCGATGCCCTGGTCGCGCACCCGCACGGCGACCTTGCGGGCGCCCGTTCTGGCAACCTCGACCACCACGCTGATCCGCTCGCCGGAGTACTTGATGGCGTTGTCGATCAGGTTGCTGACCGCCGCCTTGAGCTCGTCCAGATCGCCGGAGACCATCGCCCCGCCGTCGGCAGTCAACTCGTCGACGAGCTTGAGTTCCCCATTGGCGAGACTGTGGCGGCGTCCGGCCAGCGCCAGACACTCACGGACGATCTCGCTCAGGTCGACCTCCGCGGAGGTCAGCGCCCGCGTCGGAGCGCCGATCTTTCCGGCCAGCAGAACCTGGTCGATCGTCGACTGCAGACGTTCGCTGTCGGCGAGCATCACGTCAATGAATTCCGCCTGCTTCTCTTTGGCCAGTTCGCGCTGCTGCAGGGTCTGCAGGAAGAGCCGGATGGAGGCCAGAGGCGTTTTCAGCTCGTGCGTGACGGCGTTGATGAAGGCGTCATGCTGCTCATTGCGCCGGATCTCGCGAATCAAAAAGACCGTGTTGAGCGTGACGCCGGCGATCAGCAGCGAAAAGCAGAGCACGCCGAAGGCAAGCAACAGGCCCGAGCGCCAGTTCGACACCACCCAGCCGACGTTGAGGGCGACGGCCAACACGATCAGGACGGCGCCGAGCACCGACACCGCCCAGATCGAACCCTTTCTTTGACCGCCCGCGATCACGGTCTCTAGCATGCCAGATTTGGCTGCCGCTTGCGGCTGGACTAGGCTTGCGGGAGTCAAGCGGCCCGTCTTTGTTCCACGGTTTGCTGCATCAGTTCCACCTGCGCTTTCGCCGGCAGGCGAACGTCCTTGACGAAGCCGATGATTTCAAGGAAGCGGATGGTCAGCCAGGTGATGTCGAGCTCATACCAGGCCAGTCCGTGCCGCGCCGAGACAGGGTGCGCGTGGTGGTTGTTGTGCCAGCCTTCGCCGAAGGTCAGCAGCGCCACCCACCAGCTGTTGCGCGAGTCGTCGCTGGTATGGAAACGGCGGCTGCCCCACAGGTGCGTCGCCGAGTTCACCAGCCAGGTCGCATGCAGACCGAAGACCACGCGGGCGAAAACGCCCCACAGCAGGTAAGGCAAGCCGCCGAAGGCGTACAGGCCCAGGCCGACGATCGTCAGCGGCAGCCAGTGCCACTTGTTGAGCCAGCGGTAGAACGGATCCTTTGCCAGATCGGGAGCGTACTTTTCAACTTTGGACGTGTTCGAGTGCAGCGATTCGCCAAACAGCGTCCACAGCATGTGCGCCCACCAGCGCCCGTCGCGCGGCGTGTGCGGGTCGCCTTCCTGGTCGGACTTCTGGTGATGCACACGGTGCACGGCCACCCAGAAAATCGGTCCGCCCTCGAGCGTCAGAGTCCCGCAGACGGCCAGAAAGTATTCAAACCATTTCGGAGCGGTGTAGCCGCGGTGCGTATGCAGGCGATGATAGCCCAACCCGATGCCCCAGCCGATCGCGATCCAGTGCAGCGCGACGGCCGCGGCGATCGCGCCCCAGTCGACGAAAAAGAAGGCCGCCACGGCGAGGACGTGAAAAATTGCCATCGCGATCGCGGTCACCCAGTTGACCTGGGCGTATTTGTTGGTGGATTTTGTGAGGTCGATGCTGCTCAATGTTGGTGTCCCCAGCGCTTGCCATCTAACGCTAGCAACCCCGCCGAGCCCGCGGGCCGAAGTTGTGTAATAGTTCGGTAATTTCGATCGACAGTCCGCCGACGGGGAGCTAAACGCCCTGCCGCAACTGAGCCGGAACGGGCGCTCCGGCCGGCGTTTTGGTCCAGTCGATCTGCCCGCGGGCGCCAACTGTGGCGCTGTCCATCTCAGCCGGGTCGACGTCGCCCGCCATCCGCTGCGCTTCGAGGGCGGCGACGTTGTCAAAGCCCATCGCAATCGCGGCATACATGCTGATGAAGTAGTCGTAGGCGACCGTCAGAAACGCGCCCGACACCAGGAAGCCGACCATCGACGCCGACATCGCGAACGCGATATGGGCAAGCACCCGCTGCCTGGGAGTCGCGTTGGGCGGGGGACGCCGGTGGTAGCGAAACGTCCTCCAACTCGCGTACAGAATCATGACGAACAGGTACAGGCCCGGGAACCCGTTCTCGCTGCCTACCTGCAGAAACATGTTGTGGGCGCCCTTCCAGACGCCGCGCGAAGCCCCTTGGTCGAGTGCGAGCTCATTCTGGCCGACCATGAACATGCCGAACCCGACGCCGAGCACCGGGTTGCGCATGAGCAACTCGGCCGCCTGCTTCATCAGGTACCAGCGGCCCTCGGCCGAGGCGGCCGCGATGCCGGTATAGTCTTTCTCGCCGTTGGGTCCATAGTTGGCGTCGGAAATCGGATCGGAGCCCGCTTCCGACTGCGCGCTCATGAATGTCGTCAAGCGCCGCAGCATGGCGTCCGGCGCCGACGCGAAGCCGATGATGAGCAGCACGGCCAATCCCGCAAACGCCCGCAGGCGGACGACCCACGTCTGATGCCACAGCAGGAAAGCGCAGACGCCGATGAAGCCCAGCAGCCCGCCGCGCGAACCGGTCCCCAGCATCAGAACGAACGCCGCCAACAGCATTCCCAGCGCCGCCAGCCGCTGGAACATGCCGCGCGTCCTGTCAGTGAAGATGAACATCAGCGCCGGAATGCCGACCACCATCACCAGCGCAAGGTCGTTGGTATTCGAATACGCCATGCCGCCGCCGGCGTTGAAACGGCCCACTTCATTCACGCCGCCCACCAGCAGGGCGTAAACGGCTGCGATGCCCACCCCGAAGCCGAGCGAGCCCATTACCGTTCGCAGCCCTTGCACGGTTGTCAGAAACGAGGCGACTACGATGAACACGAACAGCGAGGGCGGCCAGAATGTGCGGAACTCGTTGAGGCTGCCGCCCGGCCACACGCTGAACGCCGAGCTGAGCAGAAACACAAACGTAATGGCGACGAAGCGCATGCCCATCTTCGACAGCACGACGTTCATGAAACGCCCGCTGAAGAAACAGGCGATCAGCGCCACTGCCAGCAGCAGCAACGGCACGCGCAGGTGCGCTAGGAGGTACCCGAAGTAGTCGCCACAGCGGCTGATCCGGAGGAACAGATACGCCATTGCCGCCGCATAGCCGATGGAAACCATCTGAGCCTAGTGTATCGGCGCTTCGCGGGGGTCACAAGCCGGCGGCGACGATTCCGCTCGCCCCCCTGCGGCGGCGGCGATGCGCTGTGGCAAGATGGACTGGAGATGCCCTACAAGACGATCGAAGATCTCAGCCTCGAAGGACGCCGCGTCTTCATGCGGGTCGATTTCAACGTCCCCCTCGCCGAAGACGGGGTCACCATCACCTCGGACACGCGCATTCGCGCCGCCCTGCCGACCATCCAGTACGCGCTCGACCATGGCGCAGCGGTCATTCTGGCCTCGCATTTGGGGCGTCCCAAGGGCCAGCCCAACCCGAAAATGTCGCTGGCGCCGGTCTCCACGCGGCTGGCTGAGTTGCTCGGCCGTCCCGTGCAACAAGCGCCGGACTGCGTCGGGCCCGAAGTCGAGGCGATGGCCGCCGCGCTCGAGCCCGGACAGGTGCTGCTGCTGGAGAACCTGCGCTTCCACGCCGAAGAAGAAGGCAACGACGACGCTTTCGCCACCAGCCTTGCCGGGCTGTGCGACGTGTATGTGAATGACGCCTTCGGCGCCGCGCACCGCGCCCACGCCTCCACCGCCGGCATCGTGCCGCACGTAGCCGAGGCGGCCGCAGGCCTGTTGATGAAGAAGGAACTCGAGTACCTGGCGATGGCGGTCTCAAACCCCGAAAAGCCCTACGTCGCCATCGTCGGCGGCGCCAAGATTTCGGGCAAGATCGACGTCATCGACAACTTCTTGAAGCTGGCCGACTTCGTGCTCATCGGCGGCGCGATGACCTATACCTTCCTCAAGGCCCAGGGCATCGATGTCGGCGGCTCGCTGGTCGAGGACGAGAAGCTCGATCTGGCGAAAGAAACCATCGAGAAGGCCGGCGCCAAGCTGCTGCTACCGGTGGACCACGTGATCGCCTCCAAGTTCGGCGCTGACGCCGAAACCCGCACCACGTCCACCAGCGAAGCGGTTCCCGCCGGCTGGCTGGGCCTGGACATCGGTCCCGAGACCGTCAAGCTCTACCAGCAGAAGATCGCCGCGGCGAAGACGATCGTCTGGAACGGGCCGATGGGAGTTTTCGAGCTGGAGCCTTTCGCGCAGGGAACGCTCGCGATTGCGCATGCGGTAGCGGAGTCCTCGGCGGTCTCCATCATTGGCGGCGGCGACTCGGAAAAGGCGGTGAAGAAGGCCGGCGTGACGGCGCAGGTCAGCCACGTTTCCACTGGCGGCGGGGCGTCTCTCGAGTTCTTGGCGGGCCAGGAGCTGCCCGGCGTCGCCGCGCTGGGCGGGCTGTAGACCGGGAGCCGATATTTGGGCCGGATTCTCGTGCTCGGCAGCCTCAACGCCGACCTGGTGGTCGCAGCGGAGAGGCTGCCGCTTCCCGGCGAGACTCTGGCGGGCGGCGATCTGGAAATCTATCCCGGCGGCAAAGGGGCAAACCAAGCGCTGGCGGCGGCGCGACTGGGGGCCCCTGTCGCCTTGGCCGGCGCGGTCGGACGCGACCCTTTCGCCGAATTGCTGCTCGGCTCCCAGCGGGAGGCCGGCGTGGACTGCTCCGCCGTCGTCCGGGTTGACCGTCCGACCGGCGTGGCGCTGATCACCCTACTGCCCGGCGGCCAAAACTCGATCCTCATCTCGGCGGGCGCCAACGCCGCCGTCACTCCCGCTATGGCCGAGGACGCCTGCAGCGGTCTGGCGCCGGGCGACCTGCTGCTGTGCCAGCTCGAGACGCCTCTCGCCGCCGTCGCCCAGGCCCTCGCGACGGCGCGCGCGTGCGGCGCGACGACGATTCTCGATCCCGCCCCCGCCCAACCCTTGTCGGACGAGCTATTGGCGCTGGCGGACATCCTGACGCCGAACGAGACGGAGGCGGCCGCACTCAGCGGCCTTGCCTCCGACGCCGATCCGGCCGCCGTAGCCGCGGCCTTGCTCGAGCGCGGCGCCCGGAGGGTCATCCTCAAGCGGGGTGAACGCGGCAGCTACACCGCTTCGAAGCAAGCCGACTCGTTCGCTGCGCCGGCCCTTCCGGTGAAGGCAATCGATACGACCGCCGCCGGCGACGTCTTCAACGCCGCTCTGGCCTGCGCCCTGGCCGAGCAGGCTTCCCTGCTCCAGGCGGTGCGCTTCGCCACCGCCGCCGCGGCAATTGCGGTCACTCGCAAGGGCGCACAACCGTCGGCCCCACGCCGCGGCGAAGTCGAGGCCTTGCTGGAGAGAGAGGCGGCCGGTTCTGTAGTCAGCGCCGATCAAAAAACTCCTGGTTGGGGAATTCCTGGTTGGGCGTGACGCGCAGGGCTGACTTGTCGAGTTCCAGGCCGATGCGGCTGACGCCGTCCTCGCCTGTCCTGCAGTGCTTGACCTTGACGCGGCCGTCGAGGTCGAGCGAGCCGTCGCGGCCGATCAGCTCGCCCGAGATGCCGACCTCGGCTCCGATCGGCAGCGGCGAGAGCGCTTCGACGCCGACGCCCTTGCTCGAAAAATCCACCAGGCGGGCGCCGAGGAGCTTGCCGAAGTAGTCCAGCCGCAGGCGACGGGCTTGCAGGTCGCTGCGACGCTCGGCGTAGCGCCGCTCGGCCTCCTCCTGATCCTGCCGCCCCTGCTCAGCAGGCAACGGCACGAGGCTCTGCGAGGCTTCGAGTTCGTCTAGCGGGTCGCCGGGCGAGGCCTCGACGTCTTCGATCTCCCCGTCGAGGTCGCCGATCTCGACCGGCATCGGCGCGCCGTCATCCTCGTCGACGAGCGCTTCGGCCACATCGGCCTGCAGGGCGGCGGCGGCTCTGGGTTCCGCGGGAGGCTGCTCGAGTTCGGACTGGGGCCGAATCGCGGCGTCCGGATCGATGGTCGGCCAGGGAGCGCCGTCGTCTTCGCCGCTCTGCTGCTGCAAATACAGGCGCTCAACCTCCTCGCTGAGGTCGCGGCAAGCCAGAAACTCCTCCCCCGTCACCGGTTCGACGGCCATGCGGGCGCGGAAGCAGAGGATGTGGACGTTGTAGCGCCGCCGCAGCCAGCCGGCGGCCGCCAGCGTCTCCAGATCGAAGCTTTCTCCCACCAGCAGCACGCCCTGCTCCTGGTTGAGGTTATCGGCGGGCGTTTGGAGGAAGGCCCGGATCGCGTTCCTGCGCTCCAGGGGCAACCGCTCCAGCAGCTGACGACCGCTGCAACGGGCCACCTGACTGGCGTCTTCGAGCGGCTCGATCAGATCCAGCCCGTGGCTCTTGTGCTGGGTGGCGATCACGTAGGTGCGACCGTCCGGATCGGCGGCCAACAGAATCCGCCTTCCCGACGCGAGTTCGAAGTCGGCGGACAGCATCTCGATCGACAGACCGAGGTCGGCGAAGAAGTCCCGGGGATTGCCGGCGATCAGGTCCGCCAATGCATAGCGCTTCAGCACCGAAACCGGCTGCAAGGTGCGTCGGCCGAGCGGCGCCAGGGTCTTGGTGTGCGGATCGATTCGAAGCATCGGGGTTGGGAACCTACACCCTCTAAGGTGCACGCACAGGGCCATCCCGAGCCCGGCGACAGTCGCTTGCAAACAAAGGGGTTCGCTTCCCGGGTGGTGGAACCTTCCGGATACGCTCCGCCGGTTTTCCTGACCTCCGCGTCAGCCTTGTCTACTGGATCGTGAGCATGCGGTCGATCGAGAGCAGCGCTTTGTTGCGGGTCTCCTCGTCGATGACAACTTCGATTTCGTCGTTGCGCAGTGAGTTGAGGAGCTTTGAGAGGTCGTTCTCCTTCATGTACTCGCACATCGCGTCCGGATGCACCGGATGGAAGATCTTGTGCGGCACGTCCTTGCGCAGCCGGTAGAGCATGCCCATCTCGGTGCCGACGATGAACTCTTGCGCCTCCGACGCCTGCGCATGGTGGATCATCTGCTCGGTGGAGAGATAGAACGCCCGGCTGAACTCGGACTCGTGGTTCATGATCTTCGCCAGGCAGGTCGAGGCGCAGCCGCACTCGGGATGGATCAGCAGTTCGGCCTCGGGGTGGCGGTCATAGGCCTCATCGAGCGCGCCTTCGCCGATCTTGGCATGCACGTGGCAGGCGCCGTCGTACAGATCCACCAGGTCCGCGTCCACTTTGCTCTGCGCCAGCGAATAGGCGCCGAGGTACTTGTCCGGCAGGAACAGGATGCGCTTGCCGGGGTTGTGGTCGACGGCATGGCGCACCACCTGCGGCGCGTTGCGCGAGGTGCACACGTAATCGCTCATCGCCTTCGTCCTGGCGTCGGTGTTGACGTAGGAGATGAGCAAACCGTCGGGGTTGGCGCGTTTCCAGCTCTCGATGCGGGCGTGGTCGATCGACTGCACCAAGGAGCAACCCGGCTGCGCCGGCATGTAAACGCGGGCGCGGTCGCCGACAATGGTTTTTGCCGTCTCGCCCATGAACCAGACGCCGCAGAAGTCGACTCGCGGCTTGGACTGCCGACCGACGAACTGGCTCAGCCCCAACGAGTCGCCGACCTCTTCGGCCACTTCCTGCAGTTCAGGGTACTGGTAGTTGTGAGCGACGATGACCGAGTTCTTCTGTTGGGCGAGCGCTCGCACCTCGCGCCCTTGTTCGACAAGGTCCCGCACGAAATCACGAGTGTAACGGCCGGGATAGAGGTCTCCCGAAAAACGGTTGAACTTGTCGTACCAATCGTCGAAGCGGATCGTCTCGGTCATTGTCTGGTTTTACTCAGGCCACCTGGAATGAGCGGCCGCAGCCGCAACTCTTCTGGGCGTTCGGGTTCTTGAAGCGGAAAGCCTGCTCGAGGATGGTCTCCTCATAGTCAAGGACCATGCCGTCGAGATAGCCCATGCTCTTGGGGTCGACGAACAGCGTCACGCCCTCGACTTCGATCACGTTGTCGTTCGGCCGAGGCGTCTTATCGTACTTGAACTTGTAGCTCAAGCCCGAACAGCCCCCGCCGGTGATGCCGAGCCGCAACGCGGACTCGCCGTTCTCATCGAGCATCTTGCGGATTTTTCGGACGGCGTTATCGGTGACGGTGATCATGCTTCCAAACCTCTCGCGCTCCTTCTATTGTGCGCCGGAGAACATTCCTCCCGCTAGTTGGATGCATCCAAGGGCTGTTTGGGTTCCTGAACGGCCGGAATTCGCACGTTGACTGCGCGCGCGAGCTCCTCGGGACGTTTGGAGCCAAGCAAGAACGTCTCGCCGTCCTTGAAATGCAAACGCACAGCGCGCGGGCCGCTCACCGTCCACGCCCATTCGTCGCGGCCTTCGTACTTGCCCCGGCGAATGCCCCAGCCGCCGTAGCCCCGCAGCGGCTTGTATTCGATCGCCTCGGCGCGGTCAATGGCCGCGTAGTCGATCTGCTTGGGGAACCAGAGGAAGCGGTAGCGCAGCCGCAGCGCATCGTCCGCCGCCTCCACTTCGAGCCGCAACGACAACAGCCACAACGACAACGCAATCGACGCCGACGCGGCAAAGACGGCGGTGAAAGGGATGTTGCTGCCGGCGAGCTTCGTGATGGTCCAAATGCTATAGCCGCCGCTGACGGCGGGCAGAATGGCCAGCCAGGCCAGAGGATTCCCCCAGATGGGCTGCACTTCACGAAAATGGGTCATGGAATTGGCGCGACCGCTCCAACCGGCCCAGTCGTCGGCCACACCACTAGAATGAAGGAAGTGTTGCACGATCGCCACCACAGGCCGCTCGAAGACCTGCGGATCTCCGTGACCGACCGCTGCAACTTCCGCTGCACCTACTGCATGCCGCTCGACGAGTATGAGTGGCTGCACAAGTCGAAAATCCTCTCGTTTGAAGAGATTGAGCGGCTGGCTCGGGTGTTTGTAGGCCTCGGCGTGAAGAAGATCCGCCTGACCGGCGGCGAGCCGCTGGTGCGCAAGGACCTGACTGAGCTGGTCGAGCGGCTGGCCGCGATCCCGGGCGTCGTAGACCTGGCGATGACGACCAACGCCTCGCGGCTGACGAAGCTGGCCGGGCCGCTGAAGAAGGCTGGGCTGAAGCGCGTAACGGTCAGCATCGACTCGATCCGGCCGGAGACCTTTCGCACCATGACCCAGCGGGGCGACCTGACGCCGGTCCTGGAAGGTCTGGAAGAAGCGAAGCGCTTCGGACTGACGCCGATCAAGCTCAATGCCGTGATCGAGAAGGGCGTCAACGACGGCGAGATCGTCGAGCTGGCCGCCTTCGCCCGCGACAACGGCTACGAGCTGCGCTTCATCGAGTACATGGATGTCGGCAACGCGAACCGCTGGCGCTCGGAAAAACTGGTGTCCAAGGCGGAGATTCTGCAGACGGTTGCGCAAGCCTTCCCGCTGCGGCCGGCCGAGGAGCCGCGCGGCAGCCGTCCGGCGGCGGAATTCGCCTACGAAGACGGTCGCGGCCGGGTGGGCGTGATCGCTTCGGTGACGGAGCCGTTCTGCGGCGATTGCACCCGGGCGCGGGTGACGGCGGAGGGCCGGTTGGTGACATGCCTCTTCGCCAGCAAAGGCGTGGACCTGCGGGCATTGCTGCGGGAGAGCGACGACGATGCGGCCCTGCGGGACCGTATCTCGCAAGTTTGGAGCGGCCGCACGGATCGCTACTCCGAGCAGCGACTGGTCGCCTTGCAGTCGGCCGAGGGCTACCGCGCCGAGGACCACGAGAAGATCGAGATGATCAGCTTGGGCGGCTGAGGGTCGTGAGTTACGTACCGGAGAACCATTGCCGCGTTTGTGGATTTGATCACGGGTACCCTCCGTGGGGCGAAGATGGTCAGTGCCCAGACTATGGGATCTGTTCATGCTGCGGAACTGAAGCCGGATACGAAGACTACACCCTCGAATCGACGCTCTTGGCGCGCCAGAGATGGTTGGGAGGGGCGCAAATTGGTTCTGTCCCCGTGAACGACCCCATGCCTGGAATCTCGACGCCCAGATGACGCAAATCCCGCCTGCCTTCCGCGGCTGAAGCCACTAACGAAAGACCGCCCGAAACCCCTCCTGCTCGAAGTGGCGGTCGTTGGTGAGAACGTCGGTCAGCCCTTCCCGCCGCATGGTCTGCATCGAAATGCAGTCGGTCAGGCTATAGCCTTTGTCTTGGGGCCCTCGTAGAGTGCAAGTCCGTTCAGGAACGATGCGTGTGACTGCTCGATAACCCGGGTCTCCCCAGCCAACAGCGCCCGCACCGATCTCGTTGCGTCGGCTCGAAGGCGCGCGCTTCCGGAGAAGAAGGTCAAGACTTCCGTCAGGACCTCATCGGTCGTAACGATCGCGATCTCGGGAAATGTCCGGGCAAACGAACTGACTCGCGCATGCTCCGCATCGCGCGGATTGATCAGTGCGATCCAATAAAAGGCATCGGCAAAGAATCGGATCAAACCTCCCTCTTGGGAAGGCCGTAGATGTAGTGGTCGTGCTGCGTCGCACCATCTTCCGGCAGCTTGGCCAACTCCTCAGGGGGAGTATCCCGCCAGATATCCTCAAAGATGTCCACAAGCGAACGCTTCGGCGCCTCAGCGCGTTTGGAGGCAGACTGTTCCAGCATGAGACGTACGAAGTCCTCCAACCGCAGGCCGCTGGCGGAAGCGGCCTGCTCGAGTTGTGACTGGCACTGTTCGGACACTTCGATCTGCAGGGTCATTGGGCCAAGCCTCTGCCACTCATTGTAAGGCTTTCTTCCACGCTTCCAAGTACTTATAGCCCGAGCCGGTGTTGTAGACGACGCACTCATCGGTCGCCTCCAAAAACCCGCTCGCCAGCAGTTTTTCGAGGGCCTTCACGCAGGCCGCGCCCTCCGGCGCCGCGAACATCCCCTCCTGCTCGGCCAGCGTCTTGCCGGACTGCATCATCTCTTCGTCGGTCACCGCCACGGCCGTGCCGCCGCTGGCGTAGAGCGCATCGAGCACCAGAAAATCCCCCAGCGCCTTGGGAACCCGCAAGCCGCTGGCCACCGTATGCGCCCCTTCCCAGAACGGAGCCGAGCGCTCGCCGGCCTCGAACGCTTTCACGATCGGCGCACAGCCGGCCGCCTGTACGGCGATCATCTTCGGGCGCTTCTGGCCGATCCAGCCCAGCGCTTCGAGCTCCTGGAACGCCTTCCACATGCCGATCAGCCCCACACCTCCGCCGGTGGGGTAGAAGATCGCGTCCGGGAGCCGCCAGCCGAGTTGCTCGGCCAACTCCAACCCCATCGTTTTCTTGCCTTCGATGCGGTACGGCTCCTTCAGTGTCGAGACCTCGAACCAGCCCTCGGCCTCCTTGCGCTCGCCTACGATGCGTCCGCAGTCGCTGATCAGTCCGTCGACCAGCGTCACGTGGGCGCCGCAGGCCTGGCACTCGAGGATGTTGGCGGACGGCGTATCCTGCGGCACGAAGATGTGCGATTCCAGGCCCGCCCGCGCCGCATAGGCCGCCAGGGCGCCGCCCGCGTTGCCCGCCGACGGAGCGGCCAGCTTCTTCACGCCCAACTCCTTCGCCATCGACACCGCAGCCGTCATGCCGCGAGCCTTGAACGAATCAGTCGGGTTGGCGCCCTCGTCCTTGATCAGCAGGCGCTCGACGCCCAGCTTCTTCGCCAGCCGAGGCGTTTCCAGCAGCGGCGTCCAGCCTTCGCCGAGCGTGACGCGGTTGGCCTCATCTTGCAGCGGCAGCAGCGGCGCATAGCGCCACATCGAACGCGGTCCGGCGGCGATCTGTTCCTTGGTCAGCTCGCGCTTGGCCGCCTCGAGGTCATAATGAACCAGCAGGGGCTTGCCGGCCGAGGACAGGTTGTGCAGCTTGCCCGCCGGAAAAACTTCTCCGGTTTCGCTGCACGACAAATGGGTTACGTACGTCTTCATGTTTCTGGGATCCTGTTTCCGGTGAGCTTCCTGTTATACCGCAGCGCAGCCCTGCTGGCGCTGGCCGTAGCCCTACCGGCGGCCGAGTTGATCGTGCTCGACACGGGGTTTCACGTCCGGGCCGACCGCCATGAGATCGTCGGAGAACGGGCGCACATCCACACAGCAACGGGCATGCTGGATGTGCCGGCCGCTTCAATCCGCGAAGTTGAGGCGCTGCCCGCCGAACCCGCCCCAGAGCAGCCTGTTTCGTTCGCTCCCGCCGAGCCGGAGCCCTTCGACCTCAACGCCTTCGTGGAGGAGTTGTCGAGTGAGTTCGGCGTTCACCCGGCGCTGGTGCGCAGCGTGATCGCGGCCGAATCAGCCGGCGATTCCAAGGCCGTCTCGCACAAGGGGGCGATCGGGCTGATGCAGTTGATGCCCGCAACCGCGGCTGAGCTCCAGGTCGACCCCTGGAAGCCGGATGAAAACGTGCTGGGCGGACTGCGCTACCTGCGCCAGATGCTCGAACGCTACCAGGGCGCCCCGGATCAGGTGCTGCTGGCGCTGGCGGCCTACAACGCAGGACCCGGCGCGGTCGACCGCTACCACGGCCTGCCGCCCTACAGCGAAACGCGCGCCTACGTCCGGCGCGTGCTCGAGAAGTTCCTCCAGCTCAGCGAGTAGCCGCGAGTTCCTGAAAGCGCCGGCGCACCGACTCCGCCGCCTCAACCCTCAGCCACACGCCTTCTTCGCGATCTTCGCGCTCGAGCACGCGCGCGTTCTCATACAGAAAGCTGAGCTTCTCCCCGGCGTCGTGCGGAATCAGATAGCTTTCCTCGGCCAGCGGGTCGTCCGGCAGGGCAGCCTCGATGGCGGCGGCCAGCTCATCGAGCCCGATGCCTTGCATGGCCGAGACCGCCACGACGGCTGCGCGGTCTCCCGCGGCGCGCTCGGCTTCCACGATGGCGCGCGCCGTCTCCGGCTCCACCCGATCGAGCTTGTTGAGGACCAGGATTTGCGGTTTCTCCGCCGCGTCGAGCTCGCCCAAAATGCGGTCGACCTCGCGCATCTGCTCCTTCCGGTACGGGGACGACAGATCGACCACGTGCAGCACCATCGCAGCCTGCGTCACCTCTTCGAGCGTCGCGCGAAACGCCTTCACCAGGGTCGTCGGCAGGCGGCGGATGAAGCCCACCGTGTCCGACAGCAGCACCCGCCGCCGGCTGGGCAGCTCGAGCATCCGAATGGTCGGGTCGAGCGTGGCGAACATCTTCTTGTCCGCCAGCACGTGCGCCTCGGTGACCGCGTTGAACAGCGTCGACTTGCCGGCGTTGGTGTAACCGGCGATCGCCACCGTGCTCAGCGGGACGGCCGTTCGCTTCTTGCGCTGCAGGTCGCGCGTGGAGCGCACCTTGTCCAGGTCGGCCTTGAGCTTGTCGATCCGCACCGCGATGCGGCGGCGGTCGGTTTCAAGCTTCGTCTCGCCGGGACCGCGCGTGCCGATGCCGCCGCCCAGACGTGACAGCGCAATACCTCGCCCCGTCAGCCGCGGCAGCAGGTAGCTCAGCTGCGCCAGCTCCACTTGCAGCTTGCCTTCGCGGGTGCGCGCATGGCGGGCGAAGATATCGAGGATCAGCTGCGTCCGGTCCAGGGTGCGCCGGTCGAGTTCCTTTTCGAGGTTGCGCTGCTGGGTGGGCGTGAGCGGATCGTCGAAGAGTACGAAGTCCGCCTTGACCTCCGCGGCCCAGGCTTTGACCTCCTGCACTTTGCCGCTGCCGATCAGCGTGGCCGGCTCAATGCGGTCACGCACCTGGATCGTACGGCCCAGCACCTCGGCGCCGGCGCCGGCGGCCAGCTCCGCCAGTTCGTCGAGCGACTCTTCGGCTGTGTAGTCGCCCAGCGCTTCATCGCGCGGGCCTTGACGCAGGTCGACGCCGACGAGGACGCAGCTCTCAGGCTTGCCGGCGGCTGTCGATTCAGGGGAACGGGAGGAATGTCTCAAAATTGATTCGTCTTGCGGGCATCAGTCGGCTGCCTGACGACGGGCGGTCCGCCCGCGCCACGCTGCCCAATCCGATTCAAAGGCCATCGGCGCGGCCTGCGCTACGGGAAGGCTACTTGTCGTCCTCGCCCGCGTCGTCAACCCGTCCGACCTCGGCCGGATGTCGGGGAACGCCGGGCTGGTGCTCATGTTCATGGTCGCCGCCGTTATGCCGGCCCGGGGAGTACGAACCGCCCCCGGGGCCGTGACCATGCTGATTCGCGCGCGGAGTCACCACTGTGGAGATCGCGTGCTTGAAGATCAGCTGTTCTTGATGGTTGGTCTCAAAGACGACGCAGTATTTATCGAAGCCGCGAACCCGGCCCGTCAGCTTGACTCCGCTGGTGAGATAGATCGTGACAGGCAGACGCTCTTTCCTCGCGGAGTTCAGGAAGGCGTCCTGCAAATTTTGGCTCGGCATGCTAAACACCTCAGCGGCCTCGAAGGGGTCGAATCTCGCCCTGGGAAGCCGAGCAAGTCAATAAATCGGGCCGTCGCGTCATTGGCGCCGGCCTCGTGAGAACGGAGAAGCTGCACAACTCCACTGGACTCCCTACATAGGATGTTAGCGGACAGCCGTTGGTTACGGGTATGTTGACGATGGTGCTGAACGCGCAAGGGAGCTAGACTGAGTGACGTGTCCTTGCCGGTTCTCAAACAGATCAGCCATGCGATGAAAACCCTCAACCCGACGGAAGTGCGGGCGATGGCGGATCGTGACGTCCACGTGGGGGTTCTGGCGGCGGATGATGACGTCGCCGCGGAGATCTTTTCGTACTTACTGCCGAGCGAGTTCTCCGAGGAGCGCGTCCGCCAGGCGGGTCGCCGCATCGTACGGGTTTCCAGCGAAGCCGACTTCGCAGCCTGCACGGTCGGCTTCGCGGAGCGCGGAGTGCCACACCCGGAAAACTTCTATCGTTTCCAACCCTCCAACCCCCTGGCGGCGGTGCAGGAGATCCTTGACGAGCACGAAGAAGACGCGCTGGCGCTGGCGCGCTGGTTTCCCCCATTCCGCGACGAAGTGATCGAACGTACGATCTGGAAGATCTGCAAGGAGAATTCGATGTTCACCGTGGCCACCGCGGTTCCGAACGTCGTTCCCAGCGTGTTCACCCTGCCCTGGGCGGCGGGCGAATTCGCCTCCGACACGGCCTTCCTGACGATGAACCAGGTGCGCATGGCCTTCCTGCTGGCCGCCGCCAGCGACCATGACATCGGGTATGCCGAACAGCGCGCGCAGATCGGCTCGATCATCGCCGCTGCGTTCGGCTGGCGAGCTCTTGCGCGCCAGCTGGCGGGCAAGATCCCGGCCGGCGGCGGCTTGGTCTCCAAAGGCTTGGTCTCCTTCGCCGGCACCTACGCAGTGGGCAAGGGCCTCGAGAAGTTCTTCCGGGTGGGCCAGGGCCTGACGCGCGACGAACGCCGACGTCACTACGATGACGCCGTCCGCCGGGGGCGCGACGCCGTCACGGAGATCGTCGACCGGGTGCGGCGGCGTTCCAGCTCTGGGCCGGTCGCGGCGACCGGAGAAGCCGTCCGTCCCGCGCATGGCTGAGCGTTTCTGCCGACGTCGGCTGCTGGCCGGGCTCCTGTTCGCGGCCCCGGCCCTCCGGGCCGCGGAAGAGGCCGCCCGCTTCGAAGGCAAGGGGTTGTGGCGCACCACGCCGCTCGACGTCAGCGACTCCGTCGGCTTCTTCATCGACCAACCCAACCTCGGCGCCCGTTCCGGCGACGACGATCTGGCCTATTGGGCGATGTGCGCCTGGGACGACGCGCTGCAGGGGATGTTTTGCTTCACCCCGGCGCCCGCCTCCAAGGCCCTCGTGCGCGTTTACTGGGGCCAGACCGGAGACCGCATCGGCCAGATGCACGCCATCGACGTGGACGGCCGTCGCGGCGCGGAAGTCTACGTCGACCCGTTCGCCGACCGCTTCGACATGCTGCTCGCCGACATCAGCGACGCCGACCCGCTGTTTCGAGACGCCGTCATTTTTCGCACTCTCGTGCACGAAATCGGCCACGGGCTGGGCCTGGTGCACACAGTCGACATCGACGATGCGATGTACTTTGGCGGCGACTACATCAACTACTACCGCCGCTACCGCGAGACAATCGACGCCCGCGAGCAGATGCGCTTTCGCCCCGGACTGTCCGAGATGGATCTCGAGCGCTTGCGCGCGCTCTACCCCGAAAGCGCGCTCTATCCGCTGAAGCACCCCAAGAAGAAAGACGCCTAGGAGGCCTTTCCTATCCGCCTTCATCCATGCCCATCTGGCTGAGGCGATACCGTAGCGCGTTCCGCGTCAAACCCAGCAGCCGCGCGGCCTGGCTCTTGTTGTTGTCAGCCCGCCGCATCGCTTCGCGGATGATCTCCTGCTCGTACTCGTCAAGCGTCATGCCTTCGGGCAGAAACGCCGCATCGCCGTTCGACGACGCCGGCCGGCCGACCTTGTCGAGCTGGATGTCGTCGGCTTCGATGATTTCGCCCTGGGCCAGCACCATCGAGCGCTGGATGATGTTCTCGAGCTCACGCACGTTGCCCGGCCAGTGGTAGGCGCGCAGCTTGTCGAGCGCTTCCGGCGAGATGCCGCGCACCCGGTCGCCCGTATCGGCGGCGAAACGCTCGAGGAAATGCTGCACCAGCGCGGGGATGTCCTCACGGCGCTCGCGCAGTGGCGGCAGGTTCACCGGCACCACGTTCAGGCGGTAGTAGAGGTCCTCGCGAAAGGCGCCCTGCTCGAGCGCGGCCAGCAGGTCCTGGTTCGTCGCTGCAATGATGCGCACATCCACCTGGATGGTCTTGTCGCCGCCCAACCGCTCGAACTCGCGCTCCTGCAGCACGCGCAGCAGCTTCACCTGCACCGGCGGCGGCACATCGCCAATTTCGTCCAAAAACACCGTGCCGCCGTCGGCCTGCTCGAACTTGCCCGCGTGCGAGCGGATGGCGCCGGTGAAGGCCCCTTTTTCATAGCCGAACAGTTCCGACTCCATCAGATTTTCCGGGATCGCCGAGCAGGTGATCTTGACGAAGGGAGCGTCCTTGCGCGGCGAACTCAGGTGGATCGCCCGCGCCAGCATGCCCTTGCCGACGCCGCTCTCGCCGCCCAGCAGCACTGTCGCCCGGGTGGCCGCCACGCGCTCGGCGGTTTCGAAAATCTCCGCCATCTTTTCGCTGCGGCCAATGATCGCCCCGAACTCATAGCGGCGCGTCAGTTCGCTCTTGAGCTCCCGGTTCTCGCGGCGCAAAGCATGCAGCTCGAGCACCTTCTCGATGGTGATCATCATGTCCTCGAGCGAGAACGGCTTGAGCAGGTAGTCGCTGGCGCCGAGCTTCATCGCTTCGACGGCCGTCTCGACCGTGCCGAAGGCCGTCATCACGATCACCGGAGGCGGCGCGTCGCGGCTGCGCACCTTCTTGAGGAACTCCAGCCCGTCCATGCCGGGCAGGCGTAGATCCGTCAACACCAGGGCGAACGGTTCGCCGTCAGCCTCAGAGTTTTCGAGCAGCTTCAGCCCGATCTCCGCGGATTCGGCTTTGGTCATCGCGAAGCCGGCGGTCTGAAGTTGCAGCTCGAGGACGCGAAGCATTTTCGATTCGTCGTCCACGACCAGAATGCGTCTGCTTTGGCGGGGCTTCATTCGTCTTGTTGGATGGGGAGTACAACGCGAAAAGTTGCGCCGCCCCCGCTTTTGTTTTCGACCGTGATCGCGCCGCCATGGCTGTCAATGAATTTCGACACCATCGCCAGTCCCAATCCCACGCCCGTCGGCTTGGTCGTGAAGAAGGGATTGAAGACGTCTTCGAGCTTATCGGGCGGAATGCCGGGACCGTCGTCGGAGACCGTGATGGAGACGCTGTCGCCCTCGCGCGCAGTCTTCACCCGGATCGCGCCGCCCTGCTCCATCGCCTCTCGGGCGTTGAGCAGCAGGTTGAAGACGGAACTCTCGATCAGGGTCGCATCGAAGGAGAATCGCGGCAGCTCGCCGTAGCTCGTTTCGACCCGCACAAGACCGTCGTCGCGGTGGCGGCCCTCCTCGAGCGACGCCACCGCCCGCCGCACCACGTCATTGAGTTGCCCCACCGCCCGGTGCGGCGTCGACGGGCGCGCGAAGTCCAAGAAGCGCGTGACCAGGGCGTTCGCGCGGCCGACCTCGCTGCGGATGTAGTCGGCCATCTCGCGGCTGACGTCGTCGACGCCGGAGACTTTCTTCGACAGCAACTCCGCCGAAGCCGAAATCACGCCCAAGGGGTTGCGGATCTCGTGCGCCAGACCAGCCGAGAGCTGGCCCAACGCGGCCAGCCGTTCCGCGCGGCGCACTTCGGCCTGAGCCTGGCTGAGTTCTTCGTATGCCTGGGAGAGCCGGGCGGTCTTCAGGCGGTTCTCTGTAGCCAGGCGGTTGACCAGGATGGCGCTGAGGAAGAAGAACAGCACGCGCACGGTGAGCTCGCGCTGGCCTTCGGGCGGCACGTAGTAGCTCTCGAGTACGAAAAGCACGAACGACAGATAGAGTCCGCTCGAGACCGTGGCCGTCAGCAATGAGCCTGTGAGCCCGAAAAGCGACGCTCCCGAAACGATCGGCAGCAGGAAGATCAAGTAGTAGCTGCTCTCGATGCCGCCGGTCGCCCAAACCAGCAGATAGCAAAGGGCCAGCTTCACGCCGATCGCCGCCGAGGCCTTCTGCGGCGAATCGCTCCACCCGAGGTTGCCTTCGGCCACCTGCAAGGCGCCCATCGCCAGCAATGCGAGCCATTCGTAGAGCGAGTGTTCGGTCTTCGTCAGGCCCAGCGCCGCCAGCGCTCCCAGGAACAGGAGCCAGACGATGTCGATTCCGCGAATCCGTGCAGCGGCGCGCGCCATGCGTTCCCCAGGCTACTATGAGGGCGGATGGATTTGGCGTATCGTTGCTTGTTCGCGCTCGCGCTGAGCTTCGTGCCGCTCGCTGCCGAAGACTGGCCGGACTTCCGCGGCGCCGGCCGTGACGGGCGCTCCGCCGAAACCGTTGGCGTCGCCTGGGCGGACAAGGGACCCGAGGTGCTGTGGGAACGCAGCGTTGGGCCGGGCTTCTCGAACCCGGTCGTGGCGCATGATCGCGTACTGCTGTTCCACCGCGTGGGCGACGAAGAGGTCCTCGAAGCGCTCGACCGCTCCAGCGGCAAGACCGTCTGGAAGTTCGCCTACCCGACGAACTACCGCGACAGCTTCGGCTTCGACCCCGGCCCTCGCGCCAGCCCCGTCGTCGTCGGGGGACAAGTCTACACCTTCGGAGCACAGGGCGTGCTGAGCTGCGTTTCGTTCGCCACCGGCAAGAAGATCTGGCAGATCGAGGCCAACAAGAAACACGGCGTCGACAAGGGCTATTTCGGCGCCGCCGGCGCCCCGCTGGTCGATGGCTCGCGCCTGTTTCTCAACCTCGGCGGCAAGGACGGCGCCGGCATCCTCGCCTTGGACAAGGACACCGGCCGCGAACTCTGGCGTGCGCTCGACCACGAGGCCGGTTATTCGTCTCCGGTCTTCGCCACGCTGCACGGCGAGCCGCGCATCGTCTTCTTCACCCGCGAGGGCATCGTCGTCGTTAAGCCCGAGGGCGAAATCGTCTACCAGAAGCGCTGGCGGGCTCGCATGGACGCTTCGGTCAACGCGGCCGTCCCCGTGGTCGACGGCGACATCGTCTTCATCTCGGCCAGCTACGGAACCGGCGCCATCGCGCTGGATTTTGGCGGCGGGGACGAGCCGCGCGAGCTCTGGTCGGGCGAGGAGAGTCTGACCAATCACTACGCCTCGGCCGTCGTGAAGGACGGCGTGCTCTACGGCTACCACGGCCGTCAGGAATACGGCCCCAGCCTGCGCGCGGTGGATCTGAGAACCGGCAAAGTGCTGTGGAGCGTCGACGGCTTCGGGGCCGGCACCGTCACGCTGGCCGGCGACACACTGCTCCTGCTCCGCGAGGACGGTGAATTGGTCGCCGCTCCGGCTGACCCGGCGGCCTTCAAGCCCAGCGCCCGGGCGCAGGTGCTGGCGGCCACGACCCGAGCCTACCCCGCCCTCTCCGACGGCGTTCTGTTTGCCCGCGACGAGAAGACGCTCGTCGCGCTCCGGTTGAAGTGATGCGATTGCGAATTCTGTTGGGAATCACCATCGGCCTCTGGGTGGCCGGCACGCTGTTCATGTGGCAGGTGGCGATGAAGAACTTCGCCGTCGTCGAGAGCGTTCTGGCGGAGCCGCCCGCAGGGCTGACCGAATCCGTCTCGCCCCTCACCGCCGAACAACTGCGTCCGGCTCTGCGCTACCAGGCCTCGGAGGCGAATCGGCTGTTCTTCTCAGGCTGGGGCTGGACGCAGATTCCGCTGGCGCTGGCCACGCTCGCGCTCACGTGGATGAGCTTTACGTGCAAGGGCTTGCGCGGCATCGCGTTCGCCACGCTGCTGATTGCACTATTTCTGCAGCTGCATGTGGTGCCGGAGACGATCCGGCTGGGAGAGCTGATCGACTTCGACCGCTCCGGCGGCCCGGTCGAGGACACGTTTTGGACCTACCATCACCTCTACACCGGCTTTGACATGCTGAAGTTCCTGCTGCTGCTCGGACTGGGCGGCGTCTTGGTACGAAAGAGCTAGAACCCGCTGTCGAAGCGGCGGGAAGGGGATCTGAATTTTTTGGGAAAACGGCCGCCTTTTCCAGACAGCCGACCATCTTCCGGGGCCATCGGATCCGGGGTCGCATTCGCTCTATGCGAACGACGAAATCCGAAAACGATGGAGGAGAAATGGTAGGCCCGAGCGGACTCGAACCGCTGACCTCTACCGTGTCAAGGTAGCGCTCTAACCAGCTGAGCTACGGGCCTGTAATCTCCTAGCCTAGCACCGGCAAAGCCCCCGTGTCGAGAGGGTGTTCCCCTGAAACTTCTTCCATCCACCTTAGGTATACGGCTAAGTCCTTTCATTCATTGACACAGTACCTATAGAACCCTAGAATGGCCATTGTCTAGGGGGCTTAGCGGTCCCTTGGAGTCGTCCTCAAATGAGCGCCCAATCCAGTACCTCGGCAGCGACCGTGGCAGAACCATCAATGGCAGCAGGATCCAAAGGCAAGATCAGCATCGCCCTTGCCGACGATCACGCCATCTTCCGAGACGGCCTGCGTCGCCTGCTTCAACTCGAGCCGGATTTTCAGATCGTGGCCGAAGCCCAGGACGGCACTCAGGTGCCCGATATTCTGCGAGACCACGAGCCCGACGTACTGCTGCTCGACTTAAAGATGCCGAATTTGGACGGCTTGTCGTTGTTGCAACGCCTGCAAAATCAGAAGTTCAAAACCAAGATTATCGTCTTGACGGCCTCGGACGACGAGGGTGAGTACGTGCAGGCGATGAAGTACGGCACCTCCGGCATCGTGCTCAAGCAGACCGCCACGGATCTGCTGATCAAGAGCATCCGCAAGGTGTACGACGGCGAGATCTGGCTCGACGCCAAGACCACCGCCGCGGTGATGCGCCAGTTCGCCTCGCCCAGCGACCCCAGCCCCCGCGACCGTGACAAGCCCCGCCTGTCGAACCGCGAGCGCGAGATCGTGGCGCTGGTGGCGCAGGGCTTCAAGAACAAAGAAATCGCCGAGCGGATGTTCATCTCCGAGCAGACGGTGAAGAACCATCTGCACAACATTTTCGACAAGCTCGGCGTCAGCGACCGGCTCGAGTTGGCGCTCTACGCGATTCACCGCAACATCCGCCCGCTGTAGGGACGCCCGGGGCGTCGCTGCTAAACTGGGCCGTCGATGAGACTGCCCAGACGTCGGTTCCTCAAAACGCTCGCCTGCGCCGGCGCCGCCGCTGCGCTCCCCGCACAGCAGCGCGAAGTTCACGTTCACGCCGAACTCCAAAAATCCATCGCCGACGCCCCGCTGGCGATGCGCTTCGACGGCGACGGCCCCGAAGAGGCCCGCGCCTGGCAGGGACGCTTCCGCGCAAAGCTCGCCGAGCTGCTCGGTCCGCACCAGCCGCCGTCGCAGTGGCGGACCAGCGTCGAGGCCGAGACGGAGTTCGACGATCACATCCGCCGCTCGCTGCTGCTCGAAGCCGACGGCCACCCGGCGCTGCCGGTGCATCTGCTGCTGCCCAAAGGGTTCAGCGGCAAGCGCCCCGGCGTGGTGGCGCTGCATGGCCACGGGCCGTTCGGGCATGACGCGGTTGCGGGCGTCGACGACACGCCCGAGCGCAAAGAGGACATCGCCAAGTTCAACTACGACTACGGCCGGCAGCTGGCTCGCCGCGGCTACGCGGTCGTCACGCCTTGCTTCCAGCCGTTCGGCCGCCGGCTGGACTCCAAAGACGCCTACGGCAGCGACGCCTGCGCGGTCAGCTTCGTCCGCTTGCAACTGCTCGGCCGCGTGCTGATCTCGGAGAACCTGCGCGACGCGCTGTGGTCGTTCTCCCTGCTGCGCGGCCTGTCCGAAGTCGACCCCGCCCGCATCGGCTGCGTCGGGCTGTCCTACGGCGGACGCATGACGATGCTGACAGCGGCGATGGAGCCGCGCATCCGGGTGGCCACTCCCTCCGGGGCGCTCAACGTGATGCAGGAGCGCGGCATGCTGCGCTACAGCTGCGGCGCCCAGGTGATTCCCGGCATGTTGCAGTACGGAGACGTGCCCGAAATCGCCGGACTGATCGCGCCGCGCCCGGCGCTGTGGGAAGTCGGCCTCCGAGACGGCCTGATGGTGAAAGACTGGGTCGGCCCGGCCTGGGAGCGCATCGAGCGGGTCTACTCAGCCCTCGATGCCGTCGATCAACTCACGCGCGACGATTTCGACGGCGCGCACCGCTGGAACGGCGTGCAGGCGTATCCGTTGCTGGACCGGGCGCTGCAACAGGCTGCGTGAAGGGACATCCGCGTTCTTATCGAGAATGCGGTATGCGCCGGACACGAATGTCCGGGCCCACTGAAGGAACGCAGCCCCGGTGGGACGAACATTCCTGTTCGTCCAAAGCTGGCCGTACATCCCTAGCGATCGTCGTCGATCTTCGGCGGCGGTCCGGTCAGCCACTCCCGAAAGCGCTCTTTGGCCGCGTCCGAGGCGTCGGGGTCCACTTCCAGCTTCCAGGTCTCCGTCGGCGCCTTGCCGGCGCGGACCTCGATGGTTTCGAGCTTCTCGCGGCGGGCGACGAGGATGCTGAGCGTGTCGCCGGGACGGTATTGCGCCAGCCGCTTGTCCCAGCCGGAGGCGGGAACCCGAAAGCCGTTGATAGCCAGGATCTCGTCGTCCAGGTTCAACCCCGCTGCGTAGCCGGGAGTGTCCCGCGGAACCGCCGTCACCGCCAGCCGGCCCTCGCGGTCGGCGGCGGTGATCCCCACCCAGGCCGGCTCTTCGGTCTTGTCGTCGCCGTTCTTGGCCGGCTGGAAGCGCAATCCGAACCAAGCGAGCGCCTCGGCGTAGTCGTACTCGCCGGGTTCATCGAGGTTCTTGGTCAGCCAGCCCGAAAGATCCTGGCCGGCGGTCTCGTTCAGCACCGCGCGAAACTGCTCTTCGCTGTAGCCCTCATCGCCCGAAAAGCGCTCGTAGGCCAGCCGCATGGCGTCGTCGAGCGAGCGCCTGTCCTTGGTCGCCTTGCGGATCTTGGCGTCGAGCAGGAAGCCCACCACCGCGCCGGTGGCGTAGTAGCTGACCTCGTCGTTCGAGGAGTTTTCGGACCGCTTGTACAACTTGACCCAGGCGTCGAAGGACGACTCGACCGAGCTCTGCTCCAGCCGCCCCGGACGCGTCTGAACGCTGCGGATGTCGCCCGAAAGCCCGCCCAGGAATTCGTCGTGGTCGATCAGCTCGGCGCGCGCCAGCAGGACGCCTTCGTAGTAGGAGGTCAGCCCTTCCACAACCCACAGACTGGGCGTGTAGTTCTCGCGCTCATAATCGAACGGCCCCAGCGCCGCCGGACGCAGCCGCTTGCCGTTCCAGGTGTGGAACAATTCGTGGCTCACCAACCGCAGCCAACTCACGAAACCGCCGCGCGTGCTGGTGGCGAAACGGCTGGACATCAGCAGCGTGGATGTCTTGTGTTCGAGCCCGCCGCCGGACTCCATGATGGCGTTGAGGTAGCGGTAGCGCGGGTAGGGCGCCGAGCCCCAGAACGCGATCTGCGCCTGCGTGACTGACTCGACCGCCGCGGCGGACTTCGGACCATCCCACACGCCGCCCTCGTTCAGGTTCACCAGGGCGTGCGGCTTGCCTGCGATCTCGAAGTTGTAGGTGGCCAACTCGCCGACCAGAATCGGCGAGTCGACAAGCTCGTCGAAATCGGCCGCGACGTAGGAATGCGGCGCCTCTCCGGGGGCCATCCCGCTGGCCGAATGCCGCCATCCGGCCGGCATCTCAATCTTCACTTCATGCGGCAGAACCGCGTGAGTGTCGGTCGCCGGGTCGACCAGCGTCAGGAACGTCGCCGCGCCGACGATGATGGCGAAATCCTTTTCCACCCAGTTGGTGCGCACGGTCATCTCGCGCGCGTAGAGCCGATAGCGCACCGTGGTCCGTTCGCCGCCCCCGGTCAGCGCCCGCCAGCGGTTCTTGGCGATCTTCTCGACGCCGCCCGCGCTCTCGATGCGGTCCAGGCGGCCGGAGTAATCGCGAATCAGGTACGACCCCGGGGTCCAGGTCGCCATCATCAACTCGATCGCGTCGCGCCCTTGGGAGGGAAACGACGCCTCGACCTCAAAGTAGTTGGTCTGGGGAGCCGGAAAGCGCAGGGTGTAACGGATGGCGGACATGGATTGAGCGGTCAGGCCGCCAACGCAGACGGCCAACAGGGCGATCAGACGAAACATCAACGGTCCCCTAAGCGATTGCGCAGAGCCTGCGCCGCGGTGACAAGCGTACGGAGCTCTTCGCGGCGTTCCTTGAGATTGTCGCGTTCCCCGCGGACGAAGCGGGTATAGGGCGCGATAGTCTCCTCGATGCGGCCGCGGCTGCGGGCGATCTCCTTGCGAAACTGCGACTCGACGGCCACTTCGAGCTGTTCGCGCAATGCGGTGATCTTCTCGCGCAGCTCCTTCTTGGCTTTGTTGCGGCGGTGCGGGAGCACGAACAAGCCCACCACCGCCATCGTTCCCGCAGCCGCAATGCCGGTGAAGTCGGCTACCGACGAGGTGGCCGCCAACGACACCGCGGCGCCCAGACCCACCGCGCCGACCTCGAGCAGCGCGGCGTTGGTCACCGCCCCTTGCACCGACTCGGCCATGCGCGAGGCCTCGCGCGCCCTGTCGTAGTTCTTCAGCGTCTCTTGCGCCGAGCGGCCCACGGTATCGAGCAGGCGCGTGCGGTCGTACTCGAAGCCGCCGGAGAGCTTGTCGGCGATTTCGCTCGAATGATCGCTGCGGCGCTGTTCGAGCCGCTCCCGGATTACGCGCCACTGCTGCAAGTCCGATGTCACCACCCAGTCGATGATGTCGTGCACCTTTTCTTCGATCTGCTGCGGCGCCCGGCCGACGACGATTTTCTCGAAGTCCGCGCGCACCTTTTGCTTGTTGAGCAGGTCGAAGACACGCCCGACGCGGATCATCTCATCGAAGAAGTCGTGGCCGCGCGCCTCGAACTGATGCAAGATCAGGTCGATGTCGCTCATGCGCAACTCGAAGCCGTCCTGCATGTCCTTGTCATAAACGTTGAGCTGGCTGGTAATCTGCTCCACACTCTCGATGTCGCCTTCGAGCACTTCCAGCCTGGCGTCGATAGTGGCCGAGGCGGCCTCGGCCAGCCGCAGGCCCACGCCCAGGGGGTTGAGCAGCTTCAGCCGGAACCGCTCCTGCTCATCGAGAGTCGAGCGGACGTAGTCCTCGATCGCCGGAAAGCCCGAAGCGGCCAGCGCCTGCTCATCGCCGCTTTCCTTCGCGCGAAACGCCTGCCGCGCCGACAGCAGGAAGACCTTGGGTTCTTCTCCCAGCAGATTCGTAAAGCTTTCGGTGACGAATTTCCGGACCCGCTCGCGCTCTTCCTCGGTTTCGAGGATGTCGACCTTGTTCACGGCCATCACGATCTTCTTGCCCCAGTCGCGGATGCCGGAGAGGAAGGCGCGCTCGCTCTCCGTGAAGGGCCGGTCGGCGGAGGTGACGAACAGCACCAGGTCGGCGCGGGGGATGAAGTGCTGGGTGAGCGCCTCATGTTCGCGGTCGATCGCGTTCGTGCCGGGTGTGTCGACGAGCGTGAGGTCTTCGAGCAGCGGCGCGTCGGCGGTGATCTGGAGGATGCCGTCCGCCGAGGAGTCGTCCGGCGCCGCCGAGCCGCGCAGCACCTGGATCTTCGATGTCGTCGGCGTCACGCCCTCTTCGAGCGTCTTGCGGCCCAGCAGTGTATTGACGAAGGCGCTCTTGCCGGAGTTGAACTCGCCCACGACCACCAGCAGGAACAGGTCGTCGAGCTGGTGGATCGAGTTGCGAAAAGCCTCGTCTTCGTCAGCCTTCAATCCCACCTTGCCCAATGCAACCCGCAGGTCGCCCAGGGTTTTTCGGACCTTTTGCAGAAACTGCTCGCGTTCGGGACCAAGCAGGCGGCGATCGGCAATAGAGTCAGACACGGTTGTTGCTCTATTGTGCCATTCGCAGCGGCGCCGCGGGCCGACAGCGCCCGCTTGGTACAATCCGGACCATCGATGGGTCGTATCCGTGTCCTGCCGGACAACATTGCGAACAAGATTGCAGCCGGCGAGGTCGTTGAGCGGCCCGCTTCGGTCGTCAAAGAGCTGCTGGAGAACTCGCTGGACGCCGGGGCGACGCGCATCCGCGTGGAGACCGCCGCCGGCGGCCGGCGCCTGATCCGGGTGGCCGACGACGGCTGCGGCATGAGCGAAGACGACGCTCTGCTGGCGTTCGAGCGGCATGCCACCAGCAAGCTGCGCGACATCAACGACCTGTTCTCGATCCACACGCTGGGCTTTCGCGGCGAGGCCTTGCCGTCCATCGCCAGCGTTTCGCGCCTGCTTCTGGAAACACGCGCAGAGAACGAGGATGTCGGCGCCCGCATCGAGATCGCCGGCGGCCGGATGCTCAACGTCAGCCAGGCCGCCCTACCGCCGGGGACGGCGATCACCGTCAAGGATCTGTTCTACAACGTCCCGGTGCGCCGCAAGTTCCTGCGGACAGAAAAGACCGAGCTCGCCCATGTGGCAGCGCTGGTCACGCACTACAGCCTGGCGCACCTGGACAAATCGTTCACGCTGACCAACGAGCACGGCACACTGCTCAACGTCACGCCGGTGGCCGACCTTGGCGAGCGGGTCTACCAGGTTTTCGGCTCCTCCACGTTGGACGATCTGGTGGAGCTGGAGCCGATCGTGCGCGAACTCCAGGTGGCGCCCTCTCCCCTGCCCCCTTGGCGCGCGGCCGAGGCCACCGAAGAAGACCGCCGTCCGATCCGCCACGAGTACTCGCTGCGCGGCTATATTTCCAAGGCGCACGTCCAGAAAACGAACCGCAACTCGGTCTACGTCTTCGTCAACAACCGGCTGATCCGCGACAAGGTCGTGCTCAAGGCGATCTCGAACGCCTACCACAACATCATTCCGCCTGGGAATTTCCCGTTCGCGCTGCTGTTTCTCGACATCCCGTTCGAGGAGGTCGACGTCAACGTGCATCCGTCGAAGACCGAGGTGCGCTTTCGCCACCAGTCGTTCGTCCACGATTTCGTACGGGATTCGTTGCGGGAACAGCTGGTGCTGTCGAAACCGGTGTCGGCGATGCCGCTGCCGCGCTCGCCTGCGCAGCCGGCGACGGCGCTGCCCTTCTCCGAAGCCACCGCCCGCATGGAGGACGATCAGCCTCCGCCCGAGCAGCCGGCCGAGGTCGCGCCCGAGCTGAGGCTGCGGCCGCAGGCGCCGCCCACCGCGCCCATGGACTTTTCCTCGGCGCCGCCGATCGAGTTGGGCCAAGCGCCGCCGCCCCCGCCCGCTCCTGCTGCCACGCCGGACTGGTCCCCGCCCGTCGAGGCTGCCGCGCCGCCCGCGCTCGATCCCAAGCCTCACAGTCGCGCTCCCTTGGTCGAAAGCCCCGGCGCCGGCATGGAGTCTCTCGGCTCGATCGACCGCCTGCGCCCGCTGGGACAGATCCGCGACAGCTTCATCGTCGCCGCCGGCGCGGACGGGCTGTGGCTGATCGACCAGCACGTCGCCCACGAGCGCATTCTGTTCGAGCAGGTGATGGCTCGACGCCGCGCCGGCAAGCCCGAGGTCCAGCGGCTGCTAATGCCGATCATCCTGACGCTGCAGCCCGGTCAGGAACTGGTCTACGAAAAACTCGCCGACGAGTTCAGCGCCAACGGCTTCGAGATCGAACCGTTCGGCCAGCGCACCATCGCCGTGAAGGCGGCGCCGGCGGATCTGGGACCGGCCGAGATCGAGAACCTGCTCCACGACATCCTCGACACGCCCGAGCGCGAGCTGCGGACGCTGTCGCTCGAGGGATTGCAATCGCAGCTGGCGGCGACCATCGCCTGCCACGCCGCCATCAAGGTGAACATGCCCCTCGACCACGCCAAGATGCGCTGGCTGCTTGATGAACTGGCGAAGACGGAAGTCCCGATGGCCTGCCCGCACGGCCGCCCGATCGCTTTGCGCTATAGCCTGAAGGAGATTCTCAAGGCCTTCCACCGAATCTGACTCATCGATCTGCCGCCAACAGCCGATAAGCCGGCTGTGGAGCAGTGCACCGACAACTCCCCGCTGGGGAGCGAACATATCGGGGAGCTGGAATCGATTGCCGACGGGGCCCGCGAGCCCTGGGTCTTCCGGCGCTTGCCCGTCCTGCCGATGGTGGCCGTGCGGATCATCGAGGCGCTCGACGACGAGACCAACACAGGCGACGACATCGTCTCGGCGCTGCAGCAGTCGCCGGAGATCACAGCGCAGATCCTGCGCGCGGCCAACTCTCCGCGCTACGGGCTGGACCGCTCGGTCGACACTTTGCACCAAGCCTTCACGGTGGTCGGCGCGGACCGGGCTCGGCAACTCGCCCTCGAACATTCGATGCACGGCTTGCTGTCAAAGCTCCACCGCTATCCCCCGCTGGTGCACTGCTGGCACTCCTGCCTCACCACCGGCATGGTGGCCAAGTCGCTCGCGCCGTACTTTGACATCCCGCCCGAGAAGGCCTACACGGCGGGGCTGCTGCACGACATCGGCCGGCTGGCGCTGTGCGCGAGTTTCCCGAAGTCTTACGTCGAGCTCATCGAGATGGCGCGCGACGAGAATCTGGGAATCCTCGACGGCGAGCGGAGTTTTTTTGATATTGACCACTGCGAGGCCGGCGCCTGGCTGGTCCGTCGTTGGAAATTGCCGCGCAGCCTGGAAACTGTGGCCGCCCTGCATCACGGCGAGGAGCTTGACGAACGCGACCTGCTGACACTGATCCGCGGCTCGTGGAGGCTGGCCTCCATCGCGCTCGCGCCGCAGAAGACGCCCGCACAGCAGCAATCGGACCAGCGCAAACTAATCGACCGGCTGCCAATTGCCGACACCGCATCCGCCCTTGAGGCCGTGCAAGCCGCAGCCGTCTCCGCGAAAGGGTACTTCTGATGGACGCCCCGCCCGTTTCAAATGCACCGGCAATCGAAGGGGCGGTCGTGTTGGCCCAGTCCAGCCCGTTTCTGCAAGCGTACTTCCAGCGCGCCTTTTCGCGCCTCGGCGTCGAGCAGGTCAGCCTCGCCACCGACGGCAAGCGCGCGCTGGAGTTGCTGAGCGGCGGCAACTTCCTGCTGCTGTTGCTCGACCTCGACCTCCCCGAGATCAGCGGGCTGGAGTTGCTCGAGATCCTGCGCTCCGACCACTCCTACGACGATCTGCCCATCGTCGTGACCACCAACAATTGCAGCAGCGCCACAGTCAAGCGCGCGCTCGAGTTGGGAGTCTCCGACTTCCTGGCCAAACCTTACTCACAGGGCACGGTCGACGAACGCATTCTCGATGCCATCCGCTCGACCGACAAGCCGCCCGAGGAAGGGCCGACAATTCTGATCGCCCACCGCGACCGCTCGTTGCATGACGGCGTGGTGGAGGCGTTTGGGCGGCGAGCCCAGGTAACCTGCGCTCACAATCTTGGCGTCTTTCTGGCCCGGGCCGCGCGGAGCGAGCCGGACACTCTGGTGATCGAACCGACGATGTTCGGCCCCCGGCTGGACTTCTTTCTTCGCTCGGTTACCCGCATCCGCGGCGAGCAACCGGTGGTGATCTCCATGGGCAGGCTGTTGCCCGGCCAGGAGGCGGAGCGGTATCTCGGCGCAATCCCCGACGAGCGCGATCCGGAGGCGCTGTGTCGCAACGTCTCCAATCTGCTCGAGAGCGCAGGTGCGGTAGCGTTGCCCGGCATGCCCGGACGGCAAGCGTTCATCTCCATCATCGAGCAGGCGTTCGGCATGCTGGCCGGCATCGACGTCGCGCCGCTGGAGGGCCAGCCGGCCGCACCTGGCGCCAGCTCCGTGACCATCGACCTATTGCGCGACGGCGAGCCGGTCTGGACGCTCGAGTTGCAAGCCAACCCCGAGACCGCGATGACCGTGACCGCCGACATGATGGGCGCCGACCGAACCGCCGTCGCCCCCGAGCACTCCCTGCGCGGCCTGGGAGAGATCGCGCGCGTGGTAGCCCGGCGCATCCGCCAGATCGCCCTCGAAAGCGCCATCGAACTCGAAGTGGGGCATCCTCGGCGGACGGCCTCAGCGGCGCGCGGGCCGATGCAGCGCATCGTCTTCGGCGCGGAGGATCTGGAGCCGTTCTCCGCCGCTCTGGGCGCTTCTCAACCTGAACCGCAGGACGCCCAGCCGGAGGCCGACGCGCAGAGCGCTCAACCGGTCTACCTGCTGCTGTTTCGCGGCGACCGGCGGTTGGTCAGTACGGAGCGCCAGTCGATCCTGGACGCCTATCGCGCCTGGATCGACCAACTCAACGAACAGGGCGCGATGCTCGCCGGCTCAGACCTCGATCCAGGGCCCCCGCAAATCATCCAGCTGAAGGCCCCAGAGACTACCGACGCCGCCAGCCCTCCAGACGCCTCGAGCCCTGTTCTGGGTTGTTGGATGATTGAGGCCCGGGGCGACGCGCAGGCCGCGGAATGGGCGCGTAAGCTGCCCTTCGGCGACGGCTCGGTTGAAGTGCGTCGGATCGGCGCGTTGGCTGCGACACACCGGGCCTCCTAGCGGCGCCCGGCCTCGCCGTCTGCTCTCAGCGGGCGTTCAGCCAGGCAATCAAGTCCGCCATCTCTTGCGCCTTCAGGCTCGGCCAGGCCACGCCTTCCCGCCGCATGCGCTCACGCATCTCAGGAGCGTGCGCCCACACGCCGGCGACCAGGTCCGTCGCGCGCCACTCGCGCTTGGGCAGAGGCTGCTGCTCGTGGCAGCGCACACAGTTCTTCGACACGTAGATCCGGCGGCCGCGCGCCGGCTCGCCCCGTTCCTCGAGCAGGCCCTGCTCGAACAGGAACGACAGCAACGGTCCCATCTGCCCTTCCTCGACCGGCCGCAACTCGACCCCGGTCTCCGCCGACCATTCCTCCATGATCGGCCGGTGGTTCCACATCGCCACCGCCAAGCCGGTCAGCGTGCGATGCTTGCGCGGCGCCTCGCTGAGCGGTATCAGATCCGGGTCGCCGGGCAGAAGAGTGTGGCAGTTGGCGCAGCCAAGGTCGTCGAAAATCCGCATGCCGGCCGCGGGCGGCCCCAGTTGCAACATGGCCCGCCGGGGCGGCAAATCCGGCAAGCCGTAGACGTAGGCGATCAGGTCCGACAACTCCCGCGTGTTCAACTCCGGCCACTGGGTCTGATCGATGTTGTTTTCAGCGTACATGGCCGCGCCGTGGTTCCACATCGCTTCGAGGAAGCGCACCGGGTCGTCGAGCAGCGGCCAGTCAGCAACCGCCGGACCGATGCCGCCGGCGTCGGTCTTGATCAGCGCGTGGCAGCGATAGCAGTCCTTGCGCTGGAACACGGTTCGACCGCGCTGAGCGTCGCCGGAAGGCTCGAAGTAGCGCACCGAATACAGGAAGGCAAAGACATCGCGCGCCTGTTGACGGTCGAGCCGCGGCCCGGGCCGCCCTTGTCGCTCGGCGGCCTGCCACATCGCGGGACTGTGATTCCAAAGCTCGGCGGCAAATTCCAGCGGCGTGAACCCGCCCGCTCGGGGGCGTCCCAGGTCAGGCGCGCGTCCGTCGCCTCCTTCCTGCCCCATCAGAGCGTGGCAACTGGTGCAGCCGCGATCACGCAGGGCGCGGGCGCCGCGCACCGAGTCAAGCCCCTGACCGGTCAAGGGATCGGCGACGAACGCAGTCACGCAGAACAGTGTGAACGCCAGTCGACGACGGGTCATGACCATTACCTCCAAGCCTACTGCACGGTGCACGCCAAGGACCACTCTCGGCGTCGGCCTTCAACCGCCTGAGACGGCCTCGGCGACCGCGAATCGCAGTCCAGGCAGGCGTTGGCTTGGGGCCTTTGCCCCAACGGGTTGTGAAAACCCGGGCCGAGCTTGGCCCCAACCGGCCCATGGCGGTACGATAAGAGCCGTTCGAACCGACCCAAAGGGAGATCGCCATGCAGCGCAGAACGTTTGTGAAGACCGCCGCGGGGGCCGCCGCCGCCTCGCCCGCTTTTGCCGCCGGAGCCAAAGTGCTCGGGGCCAACGACACCATCCGCGTCGCCGTGCTCGGCGTCAACGGCCGCGGCCAGAGCCACTTCAACGGGCTCCAGCCGCTCGACAACGTGCAGGTCACGCACTTCGTGGACCCCGACCTCGAGATCGGCCGCAAGCGCGCCGGCGAGTTCGAACAAAAGCACGGCCATCGGCCCGAGGTTGTCCAAGACCTGCGCCGCGTGCTCGACAACAAGGACATCGACGTCATCACCATCGCCACGCCGAACCACTGGCACACGCTGGCCGCCATCTGGGCCTGCCAGGCCGGCAAGGACGTCTACGTCGAAAAACCCGCCACCCATACCTTCAACGAAGGTTTGAGCTTGGTGGCCGCCGCCAAAAAGTACGACCGGATCGTGCAGCACGGCGTGCAGTTGCGCTCTTCCGAAGCCATCCAAGAGGCGGTGCAGAAGATGCGCGACGGCTTGATCGGCGACGTTTACATGGCCCGCGCAACGATCTTCAAGTGGCGGCCGAAGATGGAAAACTTCCCCGACTCGGCGCCGCCGGAGACGCTCGACTACGACCTGTGGGTCGGCCCCGGCAAGTACCGCCCCTACTCCAAGCGGCACGTGCACTACAACTGGCACTGGACGTGGGATTTCGGCAACGGGGAGATCGGCAACCAGGGCATCCATGAGACCGACATGCTGCAGTGGGGCCTCGACGTCGGCCTGCCGACGAAGCTCACCTCGATGGGCGGCAAGTACCTGTGGAACGACCACCGCGAGACGCCCGAGCTGCTGACGACGCTGATGGAGTTCGACGGCGGCAAGAAGTACGGCGAAGTCGCGGTGCGCTTCTGGAACTCCAACCACGAGACCGAGTCGGCGAACGGCAACCTCTTCTACGGCTCCGAAGGCCACTTGCAGATCAGCGGCTACACCGACTACGCCTTCTACTTCGGCCGCAAGAACGAGCCCGGCCCGAAGGGCAAGGCGCCGACGAAGCATTTCGAAAACTTCATCGACGCCGTCCGCAGCCGCAAGACCTCGGACCAGAACGGTCCGGTCGAGACCGCGCACAGCGCCGCAGCGATGGCCCACCTGGGCAACATCACGTATCGCACCGGACAAGTGCTCGAGTTTGATCCAAAGTCCAACCGCTTCACCAACAACGAGGAAGCGAACAAGATGCTCGGCAAGAAGTATCCGAAGGGCTTCGAAGTGCCGGCGCCGAACAAGGTGTAGACGGACTCCTCTTGATAGCCCCGGACTGAAGCAGTTGGCCCCATCCGCAGGAGCGGATGGGGCCAACTGACAAAAGGACGGGCCGCTTCGAGTTCCCCCGGCTGAAGCCGGGGGCTATCCAATAGCTTCCAGGAATGAATCCCTACCTCGCCTTCGAAACCGGCGGCACCAAGCTCGTCGCCGCGCTCGCCGACTCCCAGGGCGTCCTCACCGAAACCCGCGTGCTTCGGCGCGCTCATTCCGACCGCGCCGAAGACAGCATCCGCCGTCTCATCGAAGCGGGTCGCGAGCTGCTGGGCGACGCCCGTCCCGCCGCCGTCGGCTTCGGCTACGGCGGCGGAGTCGACCGCGGCCGCAACCGCCCGCTCGAATGTTTCCATGAAGAAGGCTGGGAGGACGTCGACCCGGTGCGGCTATTCGGCGACGCCTTCGAATCACCGGTCTTCATGGAGAACGACTGCAAGGTCGCCGCGCTGGCCGAAGCGGTGCTCGGCGCCGGCAGGGGCGCCCGTACGGTCTTCTACATCACCCTCGGCACCGGCGTAGGCGGGGGCTTGGTGCGCGACGGCCGCATCGTCACCCTCAGCGACCACGGCGAGGCCGAAGTCGGGCATCTGCTGGTGGAACCCGGCGGCCTGCCCTGCCCTTGCGGGCGCCGCGGTTGCCTGGAGGCGTTCTGTTCCGGGCCGGGCCTCGAGCAGGTCGCCCGCGCCGCCGGCCTCGACCTTAACGGGCCGCAGCTGATGGACGCCTGGAGAGCCGGCGACGCGCCTGCTACGGCCGCGGTCGAGCGCGCCGCCGACGCTCTGGCCGTAGCCCTCGGCTCGGTGATGACGCTGCTGGCCCCGCAGGCGATCGTGGTGGGCGGAGGCGTGGGCAGCGGCAACCCGGACTTTGTCGCGCTGGCTGCCGAACGCGGAAAATATCACTGCTCGACCTATTTTCATAGCTTTTTCCGAACCATCCCCGCAGCCCTGGGCGAAGCGGTCGTGACGCAGGGAGCAGCGTTGTTGGCGGCCCGCGGCGCGGTTGTTTCCTCGTGACAGGCGTGCTACAAATGGGAACGGGTCCCTTCCCCACTTTCACCGGTCAGTCTCGGTGAATTCCTCGATTGGACGGCGCTTCGAGTCGGCCGCATAGCGGTCGAGCGGGTCGCCCTGCGGAGTCGCTTCAGATGAGTTTTGAGCAGATTCTCGCCCTCGAAGACGGTCGCGTCTTTCGGGGGAAAGGCGTTGGTGCGCGCGCCGAGCGCGGCGGGGAGGTGGTCTTCAATACCGGCATGACCGGCTACCAGGAGATCTTCTCCGACCCTTCCTATTCCGGGCAGATCGTCGTTCTCACCTACCCGCAGATCGGCAACTACGGCGCCAACAGCCAGGACGGCGAATCCGACAAGCCCTACATCGAGGGTTTGGTGGTCCGGGAGTTTTCGAAAGTTTCCAGCAGTTGGCGCGCCGATGAGCGCGCCGATGAGTATTTGGCGAAGCACAATGTCCCGATCCTGGGCGACATCGACACGCGGGCCCTGGTGCGGCACCTGCGCGACCACGGCGCCCAACGCGGCGTCATCTCGTCGTTGGATCTGAACCCCGAAAGCCTCATCGAAAAAGCGCGCGCGCTGCCGACGATGGCCGGGCTCGATCTGGCCTCGAAGGTCTCGGTAGCCAAACCGTATGAGTGGAACCAGGGCGTGGAGCCGTGCTCGCCCTCGCAGAACGTGGACGACCCCGGCGAGCCGCGCTTCCATGTGGTCGCCTACGACTTCGGCATCAAGCGCAACATCCTGCGCCGGCTGGTGCAGATCGGCGCGCGGGTGACGGTCGTTCCGGCGATGACCTCGTCCGAAGACGTGTTGGCGATGCAGCCCGACGGCGTGTTCATCTCCAACGGCCCCGGCGACCCCGAACCGCTGCAGGCGCAGGCCAACGAGATCCGCAAGATGGTCGGCCGCACGCCGATTTTCGGCATCTGCCTGGGCAATCAGGTGCTCGGACTGGCTCTGGGCGGCAAGACCTTCAAGCTGAAGTTCGGACACCACGGCTGCAACCATCCGGTGCGCAACGAACTGACCGGACAGGTCGAGATCACTTCGCAAAATCATGGTTTCTGCGTCGACCCGGACTCGCTGCCCGCCGGCGAGACCCAGGTCACGCACATCAACCTGAACGACCAGACGGTCGAGGGTTTTCGTTCGACGAAGGACCCGCTATTTTGCGTGCAGTATCACCCCGAGGCCGCGCCCGGTCCGCACGATTCGCGGTACTTGTTCGACGATTTCCGGAAGTTGATGGAGCAGGCGCAGTGAGCGCCTGTGGACTGCGCTGCAGAACCGCGGGCATGAGCCCGCGGGCCCGCACCCTCACGGGCGCGGCTCTGTTTGGCGAGCGCCTGGCCGGCGTGCGCCGCCCCGTGTCCCGAGAAGAGTTCTAGTCCATGCCCAAACGCACCGACCTCAAGAAAATCATGATCATCGGCTCCGGGCCGATTGTGATCGGACAGGCCTGCGAGTTCGACTACTCCGGCGCTCAGGCTTGCAAAGCGCTGCGCCAGGAGGGCTACGAGGTGGTGCTGGTCAACTCCAACCCGGCCACCATCATGACCGACCCGGATCTGGCCGAGCGCACCTACATCGAGCCGCTGTCGAACGAGTATCTCGAAGAGATCATCAAGAAGGAACGGCCCGACGCGGTGCTGTCGACCGTGGGCGGGCAGACCGGGCTGAACGCGTCCGTCAAGCTCGCCGAGACGGGCGTGCTCGACAAGTACAACGTCGAGCTGATCGGCGCCAAGATCGAGGCCATCAAGAAGGCCGAGGACCGTCAGGCGTTCAAGGACGCCATGAGCAAGATCGGCCTCGAGTCGCCGCGCTCGATCCTGGTGAAGGATCTGGAATCAGGTCTGGAGTTCGCCGGCGAGGTCGGCTATCCCATCGTCCTGCGCCCCAGCTACACGCTCGGCGGCTCCGGCGGCGGCCTGGCCTACAACCACGAGGAGATGGTCGACCTGCTGCGGCGGGCGCTCGAGATCTCTCCCGTGCACGAGGTGCTGGTCGAGGAGAGCGTACTCGGCTGGAAGGAATACGAGATGGAGGTGATGCGCGATCTGGCCGACAACTGCATCATCATCTGCTCGATCGAAAACTTCGACCCGATGGGCGTGCACACCGGCGATTCCATCACCGTCGCCCCCGCGCAGACGCTCACCGACCGCGAATACCAGATGATGCGCGACGCCTCGCTGGCCTGCCTGCGCGAGATCGGCGTCGACACCGGCGGCTCGAACGTTCAGTTCGCCATCAACCCCAAAACGGGCCGGATGACGATCATCGAGATGAACCCGCGCGTGTCGCGCTCCTCGGCGTTGGCGTCGAAGGCCACCGGGTTCCCGATTGCCAAGATCGCCGCCAAACTCGCCGTGGGCATGCGGCTGGACGAGATCGCCAACGACATCACCAAGAAGACGCCGGCCTGCTTCGAGCCCTCGATCGACTACGTGGTCGTCAAGATCCCCAAGTGGCAGTTCGAGAAATTCCCTGGAAGCGAGCCGGTGCTCGGCATCCAGATGAAGTCGATCGGCGAGGTCATGTCGATCGGCTCCACCTTCAAGCACGCCATGTGGAAGGCGATCCGCTCGCTCGAGACGGGTCGCAAGGCCGGGACGGACGTCTTTGACAAGGATCTGATTCCGCAGAAGCTGATCACGCCCACGCCGGAGCGCCTCAACTACATCCGTTTCGCCTTCGAGCAAGGGATGTCGGTCGAAGAGGTCCAGGAGATGACCAAGATCGACCCCTGGTTCCTTGAGCAGCTCAAGGAAGTGGTCGATCTTCAGGGCGCGCTGAAGGAGACGGATCTCGACTCGGTCAGCCGCGAGGATTTCGAACAGGCCAAGCGCTACGGGCTGTCGGACAACCGCCTGGCGCGGCTGTGGGACGTTACCGAAGCGGCGGTGCGCAACAAGCGCAAAGAGCTCGGCATCGTCGCGGTCTACAAGCGAGTGGACACCTGCGCGGCCGAGTTCGAGAGTTTTACGCCGTACCTCTACTCGGTCTTCGAGGACGAGTGCGAAGCGGAAGTGACCCAGCGCAAGAAGGTCATGATCCTCGGCGCCGGCCCGAACCGCATCGGCCAGGGCATCGAGTTCGACTACTGCTGCTGCCACGCCTCCTACGCGCTGCAGGACCTCGACTATGAGTCGATCATGGTCAACTGCAACCCCGAAACGGTCTCGACGGACTATGACACCAGCGACCGGCTCTACTTCGAGCCGCTGACGCTCGAGAACGTGCTCAACATCGTCGATACCGAAAAGCCCGACGGCCTGATCGTGCAGTTCGGCGGGCAGACGCCGCTGACGCTGGCCCTGCCGCTGAAGGCCAACGGGGCGCCGATCATCGGCACCGACCCGGAATCGATCGACCTGGCCGAAGACCGCGAGCGCTTTGGACGCCTGCTGCGCAACCTCGACATCCCGCAGCCCGCCGGCGGCACGGCCACTACGCGCCAGGGCGCGCTCGACCAGGCGGCTGAGCTCGGCTACCCGGTGCTGGTTCGCCCGAGCTACGTGCTCGGCGGCCGGGCCATGGTCATCGCCTACAACGCGGAGACGATCGAAAACTACATGCGCGAGGCGGTGCTCTATTCGCAGGAGCGGCCGATCCTGATCGACCGCTTCCTCGAAGACGCGACCGAAGTCGATGTAGACGCGCTGTGCGACGGCGAGAACGTCTTGATCGGCGGCATCATGGAGCACATCGAGGAAGCCGGCGTGCACTCCGGCGACAGCTCCTGCGTACTGCCGGCGCAGACGCTGACCGAAGAGCAATTGGCCACGATCCGCGACTACACCGTGCGGCTGGCGCGGGCCCTGAAGGTTGTCGGCCTGATGAACATCCAGTACGCCATCCACCAGGGGAAGGTGTACGTGATCGAGGTCAACCCGCGGGCCTCGCGTACGGTGCCGTTCGTCAGCAAGGCCACCGGCGTGCCGCTGGCAAAAATCGCGGTGGGCCTGATGCTGGGTAAGAAGCTCTCGGACTACCCCGAGCTGCCGCAGGGCGAGCTGAGCGTCAGCAAGATCTGCGTGAAATCGCCGGTCTTCCCGTTCAACAAGTTCCAGGGCGTCGACCCGATGCTCGGGCCGGAGATGCGCTCCACCGGCGAAGTCATGGGCATCGGCGAGACCTTTGGCGAGGCGTTCTCGAAAGCGCAGCTCAGCGCCGGCAATCCCCTGCCGGACGAAGGGGCGATCTTCCTCAGCGTCAATTCGCGGCAGAAGCAGAACGCCATCCCGGTGGGCAAGCAGTTCGCCGACCTGGGCTTCACGATCTACGCCACGCGCGGCACGGCGGAAGCGCTGCGCACGGCCGGCATCGAGTGCAAAACGGTGTTCAAGGTCAACGAGGGGCGTCCCAATGTGACCGACCTGATCAAGGACCACGCCGTGAGCCTGATCATCAACACCCCGGCAGGCGCGCACGCCTTCGAAGACGAGCGCTCCATCCGCCGCGCGGCGGTGCAGCACCAGATCCCGTGCATCACCACGCTCAGCGCGGGCCGGGCGGCGGCGGAAGGCATCGCCGCACGGCGCGCCGAGCCGATCCGAGTGCGCTCGCTGCAAGAGCTGCACGGCGATGCGTTAGCATAAGCGGCATGGCGTCGACGGCCCCGGCAGTCACCTCGCTCGAAGCCTTTCTGGCCCTGCCGGACCAGGAAGGCGTGCGCCGCGAGTTCGATGAGGGCGAGGTGATCGAGATGGGGAGTCCCAGCCGCATCCATCAGATTTTGGCGCTAACGATTGGCGCACTATTGCGCGCTTGCGCGAAGAAGAGTTCCGAGGCATGGGACGCCGCGGTCGGAATCGGCTTTCGGTTGTCGTCCGACGCCGTGCGCCAGCCAGACGTCTGCATCGCCAGGAAAGCAACGCTCGACGCCATGGAAGTCGTCGCCGGCAACTACCACGTGGGGGCCCCGGAACTCGTCGTCGAGGTCGTCTCGCCGACCGACGCCGCCACCGACATCCACCGCAAGACCCACCAGTACCTCGACGCCGGCGCGCGCAGCGTCTGGATCGTCCACACCGACGACCGGCATGTGATGGTCTTCCGGTCGGACCGCTCGATCGTCGAGTACCGTCCCGGCGAGACGATCACCGAGCCCGGGTTGCTGCCTGAGCTGTCGATCCAGGTCAACGAAATCTTCGCCGACCTGGACTAGCCGCCACCCCAGTGGGACGAACATTCTTGTTCGTCCAAAGCCCGTTGGCGTGCACTACCGAATGCAGTACAAAGTGTTCTTCCCCCGCAAATAAATCTCGCCGTCCGCAATCGCCGGCGTCGCGATGAAGAACTCATCCGCGATCGTATTCGTCGCGATCACTTCGTACTCCGGCCCCATCTTCACGATCACTACGTCGCCGTCTTCGGTCGCCATGTACAGCTTGCCTTCGGCCGCCACCAGGGACGATTTGAAGCGGTAAGGCTTCGGCAGCCGCTGCTGCTGGTAGTGCGGCTTGCCGGTTTCGGCGTCGAGCGCGCTGAGCATCCCGTTGTCGGTGAGCATATACAGGATGCCGTCATGCAACACCGGCGACGGCGTGTAGGAGTTGCCGCGCTGGTTGGTCCACAGGATCTTGTCCGTGCCGGTCAGATCGCCCGTGGCGCCGTCGAGGTCGATCGCCAGCAGGTTCGGGTCGCGGAAGCCGCTCATGACAAACACCCGTTTGCCGTCATAGACCGGCGCGGGAATCGTGTTCAGGCCCAGCCCGGCGCACTGCCAGATGATGTCTCCGCTCGAGATGTCGTAGCTCACCACCGTCGACGGCGCCGCCACGATCGCCTGCGTCTTGCCGCCATGCTCGATGACCAGCGGCGGCGCCCAGCCGCTGGGCTGATCGCGGTCCACCCGCCACAGCTGTTTGCCCGTCTTCTTGTCGAGCGCCAGCATCCAGTCTTCGCCCTCATGGTCGAAAGTCAGCAGCAGGGTGTCGCCGTGCAACACCGGCGCGACGCCTTCGCCGAAAGCGTTGCGCATGGACAACTCCGGGAAATCCTTCTTCCAGAGCATCTCCCCGTCGAGACTATAGGCGTAGACGCCGCGCGACCCGAAGAAGGCGATCAGCACCGAGCCGTCCGTCACCGGCGAACCGGAAGCAAAACTGCCGTAGGTGCGGTGGTAGCCCTCGTGCGGCGTCTCGCGAACGGCCGCCTGCTCCCACAATTTCTTGCCGGTCTTGCGGTCGTATGCCAACACCAGCAGAGTCTGCTCCGACAGCTCTGCGCCGCCGTCCGCCGCGATCGCGGTGGTCAGGAAAATGCGGTCGCCCCAGATCACCGGCGAGGAGTGCCCTCTGCCGGGAACTTCGGCCTTCCAGGCGATGTTGTCGGTGTCGCTCCAGGATGTCGGGGCGTCGCCGCGAGCCACACCGTTGTCGAACGGGCCGCGCCAGCGCGGCCAGTCACCCTCCACGGCGGGCTCGGCGCCCAGCGAGCAGACGGCGATGAGCAGCAACGAAAGTCTCAGTATCATGGTCGAATGTTCTCTTGAGCTTCTGACGAGATCGTCTCCTTCAGGGTAACGGGGCCCGAATCCCAAGCCCCAGAAACGTAACGAAACGCCTGCATTGACCTTACTCACAACGACCATGCGCCTACAAATCCTCCTTACCCTCTTTGCCGCCTCCCTCGCCGGAGCGGCGGAACCGGAGCAGTTCGACTACCGCATCCTGGCCACGACCAAGACCTCCACCATGGAGAAAGAGATGAACGAAGCCGCTGACGCCGGCTACGCCTTCAAGGCGGTCATGGGCGGCGAGACAGCCTTCGGCGGCAACGAGGTTGCGCTCGTCATGGCCAAACCGCTCGGCGGTGAGGGCGCCGGCGGAAAATCCTACAAGTTGCTGGCCACCAACAAGACCTCCACCATGCAGAAGGAACTCACGGCGATGGGCGCCGAAGGCTACGCCTACCGCGGCCAAACCGTTTTCAGCTCGACGTTTGGCGGGCGCGAAGTGTCCGTCATCCTGGAACGCGATTCCGCCGCCAAGGGCAAGAGCTTCGCCTATCGACTGCTGGCGACGTCTAAGACCTCCACCATGCAAAATGAGCTACGGCAGGCCGGCGAGGAAGGATTCGAGTTGCTGGGAATGACCGTCTCTTCGACCGCGTTCGGCGGCAACGAGTTGGTCTGCATTCTGGGCAAGGAAGAGTAGCCCCTGTAACCGCGTCCGTCGGGAGGGCGTCTGGGAACACAGCCATGCGCCCGACCGCGACCGTCCTCTGCGCGCTCACGGCGCTTGTCCTCCCGGCGGCCCTGCCGCAATCCCAACAGGGTCAGCCCATCCGCGCCGAATCGACGCTGATGGAAGTCGAGGTGCAGGTCCTCGACCGCAGGGGACGCCCGCTCGAAGGATTGACGGCTGCCGATTTCCAGCTCTTCGAGAACGGCGAGCCGCAGGAGATCCGGGTCTTCGAGTACATCGACGTCCCGCGAGCAACGGCCGCCGGGCGAGGCGGCTCCCCGGCTTCGCAGCCCAACCCATCAGGCAACCCCGCCGCAACCAATCCCTCCGACGCCGACGGCTCGGAGCCCTTGCGGATCTTCATCTCCACTCAGATCGGCGAGGCCGAGCGTCCCCGCACCCGGGCCGCCATCAAGAAATTCATCGAGAAAGAGATGCCCGCCGGCGCCTTGGTTTCGCTCAACGGCTCGCCCTTTCTCAGCGATCCGGAAGTGCTGCTCAAACTGGTCGACCTGGACCCGCTGACCGACGCGATGACCGGCAACCCAGCCAACGACCGGCGCTTTCAAATGGTCGTCGAGCCCCCTCCGTCGGAGAACCTGTCCAACGACGACCTGTTGCGCGGCCGACGCTTTGCCGGCGATCGCGATTCGACCGACGAGCTGTTCGACCAGCTGGGACGCGCCCAACTGACACGCTACGTCGACATGATTCGCGCGCTGCGCATGTACCCCGGCAAGAAGATGATCGTCTTGTTTGCCCGAGGATACTCGCTCGGCTTCGACAGCTTCCAAGAAGTCTTCATCAACGTCGGCAACACCGACCTGCTCAATCGTCTGCGAGCGGAGTCCGTCCGCGCGCGCATCAGCCTTTACGTGGTCGACGCCCGCGGTCTGCAGTCCAGCCACAACGGCACGGCCGAGGACTCAACAGGACAGCGTCCGGAGACGCTCTACAGCCGACGCCAGGCCGACGACGGCGTTCCGTCGTTCCTGAACAGCAGGTCGCCCATCACCGGCGGCCTCGACGACAGCTTTCGCCAGCAGCAGGACGGCCTCAGGACGATCGCCGAACTGACCGGCGGCGTCGCGGTGGTCAACAGCAACGACCTCGGCGAGATCTTTGACAAGGTCAAGGAAGACCTGGGCGGCTACTACCTGCTCGGCTACTACCTGCCCGAGCGGGACAACCCCAAACAGGCCCGCAGTCTCCGCGTGGAGACCCAGGTCGACGCCAAGCTGCGCTATCGCAGGGAGTTCTATGACGACGCCGAGTTCTCGGCCTTCCTCGAGCAGGAGTATCGCGACCGGCTGACCGAGGCGCTGGGGCCGATCCCCGGCGAGACGTCGAAGAATGCGCCGCCGCCCGCACTGGAAGCCTACCGCGCCGCCTACGAGCAGCTCGGCTCGCCGGCTCCGAATTTCGCACAGGCGGCGGGCAAGCTCGAACAGGCCGTTCGGCTCGATGAGGACTTCGCCGGCGCCTGGACTCTGCTCGGCTACGTCCGCGAGCGTCTGGGCCAACCGGACGCGGCGGCGGCCGCCTACCAGGCCGCCGTTGAGGCCGAACCGGGCTACCTGCGGCCACGGGCGCACCTGGCGCGGCTTGCGCTGGGCCGGCAGGACTGGCCCGGCGCAGTCGAACACGCGACCGCGCTGCTCGATCCGGACCCGGCCGACGCCGAAGCCGCCTATTACCTGGCCGTAGCCCGCTACAGCGCGGGCGAGTTGGACGCAGCGGCGCGGGCGGCGGCGATAGTGGTGGAAGCCGGCGCCGCGTCGAAGTTCCCCAAGGTGCGGCAGTTGCTGGGTCTGGTCCAAGCCGCCCGAGGAGACTTCGAAGCCGCAACCGCCGACTTCCAGACCTACCTCGATGAGAACCCCGACGCGCCCGACGCCGACCTCATCGGGCGGCAAATCCGCTACTGGCGCACCGCTCCGGACATGCAAGCCTTGCGCGGCTTCGTGGACGAAGAAGAATGGACTGCGGCCCTGGAACTCTCTCAAAAAGTCGTCGAGGTCGACCCCGATCTGGCCGAAGCCCGCTACTACGAAGTCCTCTCGGCGTTCCGTTTGAACGAGCATGACGAGGCGCTCGAGTCGGGCCGGGCGTTGCTCGAATCGGCGGCTGGCGGGGAGTTCCCGCAGCTCGACCGCATGCTCGGGGCGATCTATGAACAGCGTGGCGAGACCGAGCTGGCCGCCGGCCACTACCGCAGCTTCCTGACCGCGCAGCCCAACTCGCCCGACGCCGATGAGTTGAAGCGACGCCTGGACCATTGGGAGAAGGCCAAGGCCTACGAATCGCAGTCCGAGGCGGCGGGCCTTCGCATCGTCAACCTCTTCGGCTCTCTGACGGTGCGCTCGGTCCCCCGCGGCGCGCTGGCCGTGAAGCCGTCCAGCGCCACGCGCGAGCTGGTCAACGGCGATGTGGTGGCCATCCAGGAGGGAGCCTCGGCCGCCATCGAATGCCGGCCGGCTGACGGCGCCCGCATCGACCTCGAAGTCACCGTTCCCTACGGTCAGATCCTGGGGATCCAGACGGGCAACCACTCCGTCGCCCTCGAAGGCCTCTTCTACGACGCGCGCGTCCGCACGAACAGCGGCGACATCCGCCTCTCCGCCCCCTGGCGAGCGACGAGCCTCGACCTGCGCGCCGAGGCGACGCCGGCCCGGGTATCCCTGGCCCCCGGCGAGCTGCTGCAAGCGGCTGAGGCTCCCGACGGCTGGACGCTGCGGACTCGGCACGAATTCTTGACCAAGACCTACGGCGCCATCCGGGTGCGCGCCGGCGCGACGGCTTCGGTGACGGTCGCCGACCAGGACATCCCCGACGACTCGCCGGTGAAGATGCCCTGGCAGGCCCCCGCGGTTGTCCAGGCGCTGCTGGAGGGAGCCCCGGCGGCGACAGCTCCTTCGCCTTCAACGGAGACCGCTCCGGCAGCCTCCGGGGCTACGTTCACCGCCGACGTGCGCCGAGTCTCGCTCAGCGCTGCGGTCACTGGAGCCGACGGAGCCGCCATGCTCGATCTCACCGCCGACGATTTCGAGGTTCTCGAAAACGGTCGGCCGCAAACAATCGAATCCCTCAGCGCCGGAACCGCCCCGTTCAACCTGGCTTTGCTGCTCGATTTCAGCGGCAGCACGGTCGCCGACCGCGCCCCGATCAAGCTGGCCGCCCGCCGCCTGATCGCCACCGCCCGCCCCATCGACCGGGTGGCGCTTTATACGCTGGGCGACGAGATGTTCGCCGTGGCCGCGGAGCTGACATCCGACTACCAGCGCTTGGTGGACGCGGTGGAGACGATTCCCGCGCTCAGCGGCGGGTCGCCGCTCTACGACGCCATCGCGCTGGCCTGGGCCCAGGAACTGCGCCAGAAACCGGGCGACCGCAACGCCCTGGTCGTGCTGACCGACGGCGTTGACAACCGGCTCGCTGTCGAACAATACCAGTCCGTCCAACCTCGCAAGCGCCGGCGCGGCCGGGAAGCGCCGCCGGTCAAGGCCCCGCCCGGCCTCATCGCTGCACAATCGAACCTCGAGTTCGACCAACTCCTCGCCGGCGCAGCGCACATGGACACCCTGATCTATCCCTTCCTGCTGCATGCTTCCGGCCCGGAAAGCGCCTTTCCGGGAGACGTCGGCCGGCGCGCCGAAGAGCAGATGCGCGCGTTGGCGGCGGCTTCGGGCGGCCGGCTCATCATCACCGAATCCATCGACGACGCCGAACCGTTCCACCACCTGGTGCGCGACCTGCGCAGCGTCTACACGATCAGCTACCGGCCGCAAAACCAAGACCTCGACGGGCAGTGGCGCACGATCGAAGTGCGCGCCAAGGACCCGAGCCTGCGGATCCGCACCCGGCCGGGGTACTTTGCCCGTTAGCCCGTAGGGACTCGGCATGCCCTGCCCGCGTCGCCACCGCCACTGCAGCCGCGGATGGCGGCGGCGCAGCGCCCCGGCTCACTCGACCTTCGCGCCCAGCTTGTACAGCTCCTCGTTGACCGGCCCGTTGTGGCTGACGCTTTGAAAGCCGATCTCGAGTTCGGAGAGGTACGATCCTCTGCCCTGCGAGCCCTGGTTGGTGCGGTCGTAGCGAATCAGCCAGTTGGCCGGCAGGAACACGCCGTCGACTTCGCGGAAGTTCGAAAAGATCTCGGTGACGGCGATGATCGAAGGCTGAAAACCCGCCGACGCCTCAGGACTGGTCGCCTGTTGCGCGGGAATCTCGAACGCATAGCGCGTGCGCACGTGCCGGAAAGTATCGGGCTCGAAATAGAGCTCCACGTCCAAGCCCCCGCCGCCCTTGCGCGGCTTGTAGTCCAGGCGGTGCAACTCCACACCATCCTGCTTCTTCAAACCGGCATACTTGAGCTTCGGCTCGCGGCCGGCCACGTCGAGCAGCGCCCAGTTTGCAAACACCACGCCGCCCAGCAGCCCCTCCTTGAGCACCGTGTTGTTGGTCAGCATGAACTCGCCCATGCCCGAAAAGCCGTTCTGAAAAGCCCGCAGCACTTCGGCGTCTTCCCCGTCAAACAAGAAATGCTCGCCAAAGTGGTTGGTCGAGCCCTGGCTGGCGAAGCGCATGCTCATCCGCTGCTTGTCCGAAACTGCAACAATCGGCCCCGGAATCTGCCCGGAGCCGCCGGCGATCACGCGCCAGATGCCGTGTCCTTTGAACTCCCGCGAGTCGATCGCCCGCCGCGCCGCCTCCGGGCCGATCGCCTGCAGGTGGGCCTCGACCAGTTCCTCCGGCGTCATCTTCTTGGCGGCAAAGGCGGGAGCGGAAGCCAGCGCCAAGACCGCGACGACGAGCAGTAGGGATCGCATGATGTTGCCGTCATTCTCCGGCGCCGCCTGGCAGGTTGCAAGCCGAAAACGCTCACTCGCGTTGCTTTGATTTTGTACTTTACTCTTCAAAGTACTTGTCGTACGATCAACACATGGCCGAAAACACTCTGACCGTTGACTCTCTGCGGCGCTCGCCGCTGGTTCAAATCATCGTCTTGGGAATCCTGCTGCTGGTGCTGCAGATCCCGGTTTTGATGATCAGCAATCTCATCTGGGAGCGCGAAAACACGCGCGCGGCGGCCGTCGAGGAGATCGGCCGGGGCGTGGGAGGCGCCCAGGAAGTTGCGGGACCCTTCCTGGTGGTCCCTTACCGCCTCGTCTCCACGCACAAGGACGCAGCAGGCGTGGAGCGCACCGTCGAGTACGAGACACTGGCGACGTTCCTGCCGCGGCAGCTCGCCATTGACGCCAACCTCACCACCCAGAAGCGCTACCGGGGCATTTTCGAAGCGCCGGTCTACAACGCAAACGCCTCGCTTTCCGGCTCGTTCGACCGGCCCGAGATCGCCCCCCTGGTCTCCGCCAACGTCGACGAGACGGTCGTGCACTGGGAGCGCGCCGAGATCATCTTCGAGATCACCGCGGTCCGCGCCATCCAGACCGAGGCGGTGCTCGAATGGGGAAGTCAGGCGATCCCGTTTGAGCCCGGCACGGGCCAGCGAGTCTCCGAGCGCGCCGGCATCCACGCGCCCCTGCCGGCCTTCGAAGGCGAGAGCATCGATTTCAGCGTCGATCTGTCCCTCACCGGCAGCCAGGCGCTGCGCTTCGCGCCGCTGGGACGGCAAACCTCCGTCCACGTGAAGGCCGACTGGCCGGACCCAAGTTTTCAAGGCCCGTGGCCCCCGACCGCGCGCACCGTCGACGCCGACTCGTTCGAAGCGGCCTGGGAGATCCCCTACCTGGGCCGGAACTATCCGCAAAGCTGGGCCGGCAAGGACAACCCGAAAACGGCCGAGGTGCTGAGTTCGCTGTTCGGGTTTGACCTCCTCACGCCGACCGACGGCTACCGCCGCACCGAGCGCAGCCTGAAGTACGAAGCGCTGTTCTTGGGACTGACTTTCCTGACGATCTGGCTTTTTGAAGTGCTCGCCGGAGCGCGCATCCACATTATTCAATACGGCCTGATCGGGGCGGCTCTGTGCCTGTTCTATCTGCTCGAGTTGAGCCTGAGCGAGCATCTGGGCTTTGGAGCCGCCTACCTGCTGGCCGCGGCGGCGGTCGTGGCGCTGGTCGCCTTCTACGGCCATTCCGTAATGCCTCGGAAGAGCCAGGCGCTGACGGTGACCGCCACCACTGGGGGCCTGTACGCCTATCTCTATGTCCTGATCCAGTTGCAGGACTACGCGCTGCTGGCCGGTTCGCTGGGACTGCTGGCGATTCTGGCGGCGATCATGTTCGCCACGCGGAAGGTGAACTGGTTTTCCCCTCGCATGGAGACGACGCCGCAGGGATAGTGATGGTCCGGTTACTCCGCCCCGCGCTTCATGCGTCCCGCGACCTCGGCCAGCCGGCGGCCGAGGTCGCGGGCGATCTTGCTTTCGGCCTCGTCCACGCCAGGGTCAGGCTTGTAGGTGGTCGCCGAAGCGCCAAGGCTGCCGTAGGGGCTCACCAGCACCACGCCGAACTGCAGTAGCCCCGTGGCCAAGCTCATCATCGTGAGTTCCTTGCCGTTGGACGGCATCGCCCCGGTGGCAAAGACAGCGCCGACCTTGTTCTCGAGGCCGCGGCTGTCCCAAAAACCGAACTCCACGCTCCAGCGCACCATCGCGGCGCGCACTTCGGCCGCGGCGTCTCCCATGTAGACCGGCGAGCCCAGCGCGATCGCATCCGCCTCCTCGAGGTCCTGCTTCGACACCGTCTCGATCGATTTGGTCGTCGCGGAGACGTCTTCCACTGACGCCGCTCCGGCCGCCAAGGCTTCCGCCATCTGCTTCGTGTTGCCTGTTTGCGAGTGATAAGCGACCAACACGCGCACCGGTTCCGCCATGGCCGACAGCCCGGCCAGCAGCAACAAAACGCCCAACTTCCTGATCTGAGGGAACATGCGCCCGATCATCGCACAGGCTGCGGGAACAAATCTGTGAACGGTCGTTCTCGAAAACGAGATATAATCGGCGCCAGTGGACGACAAGCTCAAGTTCGCAATCTTCATCGATTACGACAACATCGAAATCGGCGTCAAAAGCACGCTGCACCGCGATCTCGACATCGCCTGTATTCTCGAGGGGGTGAACCAGCGCGGCGAGATTGTTTCCAAGATCGCCTACGGCAACTGGGGCCACCACCCGGAGGCTACGCGCGCCTTCGCGGAGTATGGCGTGCAGATGACCCAGCGCGACTCAACGCCGCGCGGCGACAAGAACGGCGGCGACATCAATCTCGCGCTCGACGCGCTCGAGATGGCGTTTACGCGCGATCACATCAACTCGTTTGCGATCGTCTCGGGCGACAGCGACTTCATGCCGCTGGTCAACAAGCTCAAGGAATACAACAAGCGCGTCTACGTGGTGGGCGGACGGCAGTTCACCTCGACGATCCTGCAGCGCAACTGCCACGAGTTCATCAGCTACGAGTCGCTGCTGGACCTGCTGCCCCGCTCGCGGCGCAGCGGCGGCCAACGCAGCGGCCGGCCGCAGGTGCGCACGTCGCTGCCGCTCAAGCAGGCGATGTCGCTGCTCGAGCGGGCGCTGTCGGCGCTCGATGTACGCGGCGTGCAGCCGCAGCTGGGCTTAATCAAGAGCACCATGCTGCAGCTGGACCCGGCCTTCGCCGAGCGCGACTATGGCGTTTCGAGTTTCTCGGGCCTGATGGAGAAGCTCGAGGAGCAGGGCTTCATCGTCGTCAACACGGTCGACAATCACCTCGTCGTCGAGCGCGCTGAATCCGACGAGATCGAGAAAAAGGTCGAAGAGCCCAGCGGTCCCGAGCGAGAAGACGCGCTGCCGTTGTTGCAGGACGTGTTGGCTGACAACGAGCATCTGCTCGAGATGGGCATCCCCGAAAAGGAAGTCGAGGTGCTCATGCGGTCCGCCGAACCGGACTTCAACGAGACTGAGTTCGGGTTCCAGGAGTTTGGCGAGCTCATCAACCTCGCCTGCGACAAGGGCCTACTGCGCGCCGAGGCCGACCGCAACGAAATCCTGCGCTACTACCCCGGCCCGGACCTGCACGAGCCGTACGAGGCTGCGCCGAAGGAGGCCATCTCGAAGGAGTCCTCGGAGTCGTCAGACCCCTCAGAGCCCGCTGAGGCGGAAGCCGAACCCGGCGCCGAGGGCGACTCTTCGCGGCGTCGCCGCCGTCGCCGCCGTCGCGGCGGACGGGGTCGCAGCTCATCGGGCGAGCGTTCCGAATCCGCCCAGGAAGCCAGATCCGACAAGGACGACCAGCAACCGCCCAAGCGAGAACCGATCGTCGCCAAGCCCAAGCCTAAACCGGCCGCGGAGGAAGCTCCAAAATCCGAGTCGAAGTCGGCCGAGCCGGAGAAGAAGCCCGCGGTGAAGAAGAAGGCTGCCAAGAAAAAGGCGGCCAAGAAGAAAGCCTCCAAGAAAAAGGCAAGCAAGAAAAAAGCCTCCAAGAAAAAGGCGGCGGGTTCCGAATAACGAAACGGGCTCGGTCCGCCGCAGGCCGCGGCGCCCGTCCCAATCGCAAAATGGCGTAGCCCGCGCCGGCGGGCCTCTCTGAGCAGCACGACAGCTTTCCAGACGCCGGTTCGGAGGCGCTGTTCGATGTAGGGCTGGAAGCGATCGAGCTTCGGATGGCCGGGGCTGACTCCCTGGCGGACAAGTTCTTCGGTCTGTGGCGCCTCTGAGTTCCGTAACAGGGCGCCGACCCTGCTGCTTCCAGGGTCGGCGCCGGCTACGGGTGCGGATTCTTGCTCCGGCGGCCACACTCAGAATGAAAGAAGGGCCGCAACCCTACGGGAATGCGGCCCCATCTCGAACGAGCGCCTCAGGTTCAGGAGAACAGCTTGACGAGACTGTCGGCGACGATCACTTCCTCGCCCGGCTTCAAAGTCCACATCGAGATGATGAAGCCGCCGTCGCCGCTGGCCGAGACCGCCACGGCGGGGTCCATCGCCAGCAGCTTCTCGTAGCCCTCGCGCGCCGTAATGCCCTTCGCGGCCGGATCCCACGTGACGTGTACGTGCGGAACGTGGTTGTGGAACTCCGGCACCTGCACCTCGGTGGACAGGCCGTCTACGGCGGCCAGCTTGCTCATCACGACCTCGGCGCGGCCGTCCATGGCCTTGCGGTCGGCTTCGTGGTCCATGGTGAGGTAGCGTTCCACGGCGGCGACCAGCCCGCAGATCTCTTCCTTGCCGACCTTCATGCCGCGCCCGATGCCGCCGTTGGGACTGATGCACTTGCTCGCGGCGTCGCACAGCGCAGCGTCGCCCAGCACCAGGCCGCTGGCCTGCGGGCCGTACAGCCCCTTGCCGCCCGAAAAGATCACCAGGTCGAAGCCCTGGTCGACGTAGTCCTTCAGGCGGCTCTTGGGCGGAATGTCGGCGGCGGCGTCGTTGAGGGTGGGGATGTTGTTCGCCTTGGCGATCTTGATGAACTCTTCGCGCTTGATCTCACCGTGCGGTTCGTTCTTGTTGAGGAAGAACATCATGGCCGTCTTTTCGTTGATGGCCGCTTCGGCCTCTTTGGCGGTCTCCACCCACACGATCTTGGCGCCGCAGAGCTCCATCTGCGCTTCGTAGCCGGAGCGGTGCGCCTTCTGCTGGATGATTTCGTAGGGCATGCCCGCGACGTCGGGCAGCGCACGGATTTTCTCCATGTCGCCGCGCGTCATGCAGGCGGCGGTTCCGATGGTGATTCCCGAAGCGGCGCCGCAGGAGATGGCGCAGCCGGGCACGCCGATCAACTTGGCGATGTGCGCGCCGGCCTTTTCTTTGAGTTCAGGGAAGTGGACGTAGTGCTTCGAAGCGGCGACCATCGCGTCGACGACTTCGTCCGGCATGACGGTGCCGCCCAGGATGGTGACGGTGCCGCGTCCGTTGATCACAGGGCGGATGCCCAGGTTTCCGTAGACGTCCGGCAGAGCGGCTGACGGGGCTCCGCCGCTCTCGGTGGCGGCGTTGGAGCAAGCGGAGCCGGCGGCGAAGGCCCCGGCGGCGCCGGCGCTGGCGATGAAGTTGCGGCGGGTGGTTGGCATGGCGATATCGATCCTCCTCGTGGTTCGAGTTTGGTCTGAAGTGTAGCAAGGCGGGACGAATGTCGGCGGAGTTCACCCCTCTGCGGACGAAGCAAGCAACGCATCGCGCCCGGCGGCTACAATGGAGGACGCTCTCTCAAAAAATCCCCGTAAGAATAAGGAACCGATCTCTATGTCTCAAGGAAACTTCGGCGTCGCCGGACTCGGCGTCATGGGTCAGAATGTCGCCCTCAATATCGAGCGCAACGGGTTCGAGGTCATCGCCTACAACCGTAGCGAGGACAAGGCCAACGAAATGCGCGAGAAGGCGAAGGGCAAGAACGTCTACGTCACGCAATCGATCGAAGAGTTCGTGCAGAAGCTCGACCCGCCGCGTCGCGTGCTGCTGATGGTCACCGCCGGCAAGGCCACCGACGCCGTCATCGAAGCGCTCACCGAGCACCTCGAGCAAGGCGACATCATCATCGACGGCGGCAATTCGCACTTTCCCGACACCAACCGCCGCGCCGAAGAGCTCAAGGACAAGGGCTTTCACTTCGTGGGCTGCGGCATCTCAGGCGGCGAAGAAGGCGCCTTGTGGGGTCCTTCGATCATGCCCGGCGGGCACTATGACGCGTATGAACGCATCGCGCCGGTGCTCGAGAAGATTGCCGCCAAGACCAAGGACGACGGCGCCTGCGTCACCTATTGCGGCCGGACCTCGGCGGGCCACTACGTCAAGATGGTCCACAACGGCATCGAGTACGGCATCATGCAGGTGATCTGCGAGGTGTATGACATCCTGCGCAAGTCCGCCGGCATGTCCACGCCGAAGATCCAGGAAGTTTTCGAAGACTGGACCAAGACCGAGATCGGCGGCTACCTCATCGAGATCACCGCGCAGTGCCTGGCCAAGAAGGACGACCGCGAAAAGGGTTGGCTGGTGGAGAAGATTCTCGACACGGCCGGCCAGAAGGGCACCGGCAAGTGGACGGCTCAGTCGGCGCTCGATTTGGGCGTGCCGATCCCGACGCTGTCGATGGCGGTCGAAGCGCGCATCCTGTCGGGCCTCAAACCCCTGCGCGTGGAAGCTTCGAAGATCCTCGAAGGCCCGGAAAAAGCGCATGACAAGGACCGCAAGGAGCTGATTGAGGCGCTGTTCAGCGCGACCTACGTCTCGATGATCGCCTGCTATGCGCAGGGCATGGCGCTGATCCAGGAAGCCTCGAAGGAGTACGACTACGGCACCAACTTCGCCGAGGTCGCCCGCATCTGGAAGGAAGGCTGCATCATCCGTTCGAAGATGCTGGACCCGATCAAGGCAGCCTACACCGAGCAGCCGGACCTGTCGAACATGATGATCCACCCGCATTTCTCGAAGATCATCAACAAGCGCCTGCCGGACCTGCGCAAGGTGATTCGCGTGGCGGCCCGTTCCGGCGTTCCGACGACTTGCCTGGGCGCGTCGCTGGCGTACGTCGAGAGCTACCGCTCGGAGTTCCTGCCGGCGAACCTGCTGCAGGCCCTGCGCGACAACTTTGGCGCCCACACCTACAAGCGGCTCGACATGGAGGGCACGTTCCACTCGCAGTGGAATGAGAAGTAGCTCACCGGTCGAATAGACTAAGGGCGGAGGCTGTTGTATGCCGGGTCTCGGAGAACAAGCAGCAAGCGTAAAAGTCGGGGATGTCGACAGTCGGCTCCCCGAGTTGCTCGACCGCCTGGATCATGGAGAGAACGTGAGGCTGGTCGGCGCCGGCGTCTCGGATCGACTTCTGCGTCGCTCGAGAGGATCCGAAAAGCGGACTCTCGGCAACTGGAGCGGCCTGATTCAGGTTGCTGACGACTTCGACGCCCCACTGGCTGAGTTCGAGGAGTACTCCTGAGACTGCTGCTCGACACCCATGCATTCTTGTGGGCGTCGACTGAGCCGGAAAAGCTCAGCCGACGTGCGAGCCTTGCCATTGAAGACCCGAACCATGACATTGTTCTTTCCGATGCCTGCGTGTGGGCGATGGCGATCAAGGCTGGAAAGGCAGCCTCTACTTACCTGTCAGCTTGGATGCCTACGTAGAAATCGAATCGAGGCTCAACGGCTATGAGTCCCTTCCGATTCACAGGACGCACCTTTTGCGTACGCTCGATCTACCGCTCATCCATCGCGATCCGTTCGACCGACTGCTGGTAGCGCAAGTTCTGATCGAAGATCTAACCATCGTTACCCGCGATCCGGCCATCTCAGGCTACCCTGTGAAGACACTCTGGTAAACCGTTCATGCCTCTCGTTCACACCCTCGCTGAATTTCAAAAGAACCATGATTTCTTCGTCGGGCTCGACTCCGACGGCTGCGTGTTTGACTCGATGGAGATCAAGCACAAGGAATGCTTCACGCCGATGTTCGTGAAGCATTGGAAGCTTCAGGCCGCCGCCAAGTACGCCCGGCGCGTCTGGGAGTTCGCCAATCTCTACTCCGTCTCGCGCGGCATGAACCGCTTTCCGGTGCTGGTGCGCTCGCTCGATCTGCTCGCCGACTGGCCCGAGCCGATGGCGCGCGGCCTCGAGCTGCCGGACCTGGGACCGCTGCGGGCCTTCATCGACTCCGGCCTGCCGCCGTCGAACGCCGGTCTCACCGACTACATGAAGGACCACCCCCATCCGCTCCTAGACCAGACGATGGCCTGGAGCCTGGCCGTCAACGCCATGGTCAAGGACATCGTCGAGGGCGTGCCTCCCTTCCCCAAGGTCCGCGAGTGTCTCGACCACATCACCTCCAAGGCCGACTTGGCCGTGGTGTCCGGCACTCCCACCGACGCGCTCACCCGCGAGTGGGAAGAGAACGCGATGCTCGACTACCCGCAGATCATCGCCGGCCAGGAGCTGGGCAAGAAGACCGAGCACCTGGACGTGATGAGCGGCTCCGGTCGCTACGAGGATTCGAAGAAGCTGATGATCGGCGACGCTCCCGGCGACTTCAAGGCCGCCCGCGCCTCCGGCTGCCTGTTCTACCCGATCAACCCCGGCCACGAGGAAGACTCCTGGGAGCGGCTGCACGGCGAAGCGCTCGACCGCTTCTTTGCCGGAACGTACGCCGGCGACTACGAAGCCGCGCGTATCGCCGAGTTCGACAAGCTGCTGCCCGATTCCCCACCCTGGAAGTAGAGTCGAGCGCGGAGGGGCGCGATTGTGGCGCCTGCCAAGGATTCGTCACCGCCCTTCCGCGCAACCTATTGAAAACACAAGAGCGCCGATTTGGCACGCCGAGTGCTTAGGTTTCCGGCGTGCTACACCCTTTCGCTCATCTCAACTCCAACTTCGCGGCTTCCGGCGCGGCGTCGCCCCTCCAGCCGAGGCAACAGGCGCGCGCCGAGTTCGCCGCCATGTTGCGTGGCGACACGGTCGAGTTGAGTCCGCGGGCCGCTGTGTTGGGCGACCGCGCCGCCGCGCTCGAAGTTGACCCCGGCGAGGGGACGATTCCGATCGATCTAACCGAAGCCGAAGCGACCGAGCCCGAGGCGGCGGAACCCGCGCCGGAGCGAGTCGCGCCGCACATCCCGCGTTTCGCGGCCGTGCCGGAGTCGCTGCAGTGGCCGGCCGGCCCCTACCGCCAGGCGCCGGCGGAGTTCGGCGGCGAGTGGTGGCTCACCAACCCGTTCACCGGCGCCGAGCCCTGGATTACCCAGACCGGCGCAGCGGATGTCGCAAAGGTCCCCGCAGCCGAAGTTCCGGAAGCGCCGGCTGCGTTCCTCGAACTCTTTGGCCCGCCTCCGCAGCTCGACCCAACCATCAGCCGGCTGCACCGCTCCACGGAGATGGCGCAGTGGCTGATCGACCTCGAGAACTTCCAGGGGACCGGCGTGCCGGAAGGCTTCAGCCAGGAACAGGTCGACCGCGCGGCCGATTTGTTCGAGAGCTGGGGGCTGGGACGGCCGGTCTTCTATGAAGGCGCTTACGGCTGGAAGGCCCGCTTCCCCGATTCGTCGATTCCTGAGTTCGAGGCGGCTCCGTTCACCGCCATCGAGTCGCCGCATCTGGTGGTGGCCAAATACCAGATCAAGATGACCCAGCAGGGCTCGACGCCGCTCGAGCGGCACCCGTTCGTGCCGCCGCAGGTCTTTGGCGACGCGCCGATGGACGCCTAGCCGCTCTCTCGCCATACCGATTCAGCGTAGAATGGCGGGGCGTGCATCTCACCGTCATCGCCGAACTGCTCATCGCCGTCGCCCTCGGCATGCTGATCGGCCTGCAGAGAGAATGGAGCGCGAGCCGCGTCGCCGGCGTGCGGACATTTCCGCTCATCAGCCTGCTGGGAGCGATCTGCGCACTTCTCTCGAAGGAATACGGCGGCTGGCTGATCGGCGTCGGTCTGCTGGTGACGGCGGCCATGCTGGTCATTGCCAATGTGGCCAAGCTCCAGGCCGGAAGTCCGAGCCCGGGGCTGACCACCGAAGTCTCCGCACTGGTGATGTACGTCGTCGGCGCCACGGTCGGGGCCGGCATGGCGACTCCGGCGATCGTCGCCACGGGCCTGGTCGCGGTCTTGTTGCAGTTCAAGCGGCAACTGCACGGATTCGTCAGCAACATCGAAGAGGCGGATTTGCGGGCGGCGGCCAGAATGGCGCTGATCGGACTTGTCATCCTGCCGGCGCTGCCCGATCAGGCCTACGGGCCGTTCGGCGTGCTCAACCCGTTTCGCGTCTGGCTGATGGTCGTGCTGATCGTCGGCATCAGCCTGGCGGCCTATGTCAGCTTCCGTTTGCTCGGCCCCCGCGCCGGCGCATGGGCTGCAGGGCTGCTGGGCGGTCTGATCTCCAGCACGGCGACCACGGCGAACTACGCGCAAGCCAGCCGAGACAAACCCGAAGGCGACAATGCCGGTCTGGCGATCGTGGTGACCGCCTCGGCCATCGTCTTCGTGCGCGTACTCGCGGAGATCGCGATCATCGCGCCCGCCGCGCTGCCCACAACGGCGCCTCCGCTGGCGGCGATGCTCTTGCTGACGCTGGCGCTTGGCGTCGTCTGCCAACGGCGGGGCGGCGGGGAGCCGCAACCGCCCGGGTCGCACTCGCCGGCCGGACTGCGCACTGCGATCGGCTTCGGCCTGCTCTACGCGCTGGTGCTGTTGGCGGTCGCCTTCGCCAAGACCTATTTCGGCGACAGCGGACTCTATGTGGTCGCCGCCCTCTCCGGGTTGACGGACATGGACGCCATCACGCTCTCGACGATGCAGCTCATCGAGGCCGGCAGCCTGGAAACCGGAGCCGGCTGGCGCTTGATCCTGGTGGCCGCGGTCGCCAATCTGGCGTTCAAGGCCGGCCTGGTGGCGGCGCTCGGCTCGCGCTGGCTCGCCCGGCGGGTGGCGCTGATGTTTGCGATCGCCGGGGTTGGGGCCTGCCTGATTCTCGTTTTCTGGCGAGGGTAGGCGCCTACAGCGCCCAGGCCTCTTCGGGCGTCCACTCCGGCGTAGCCCCGGACTTCGAGGCGATCAGCGCCCCCACGCGGTTGGCGAACTCCACGCGCTTGCGTAGCGGCCAGTCCTGGGTGACGCCGTGCAGAAGGGCGGCGGAGAAGGCGTCCCCCGCGCCGACCGCGTCCGCGACCGTGACCTCCACGCCGGGCGCCTCCACCCATTCCCCGTTCCACAGCAGAGCGCTGCCCTGGTCTCCCCGGGTCACGCAGACCCCGCGCATGCCGTGCTCGAGCGACATACGCCGCGCGAACGCTTCCTGCCCCTGGTCGGGCTCGCCGGTCAGTTCTTGGATCTCGCGCACTTCGTCTCCGTTCACTTTCAGGATGCTCGCCTCCGGCAGCAGCGCGGCGACCAGCTCGCGGTCATAGGAATCCGGACGCAGGTTCACGTCATAGAAGCGCGGGACCTCCGGCAGCGCCCCGAGCACGCGCTCGAGCAGCCGCCGGGGCCCGGGCTGCGCCGCGAACAGCGTGCCGTAATAGATCCAGTCCGGCGGGTCGAGCGCCAGACGCCCGAGGGCGGCGTCGTCGAGTTCGGCGAAGTCGTACGCGGCCGGCCGCCGAATCTCGTACTGCGGCTGCCCTCCCGCGTCGAGCTCCACCAGCACCACGCCGGTGGCGGCGGAAGAGACCGTGGAAACGAATGTCGCGTCCACGCCCAGCTCGCGCGCCTGCTCGAGCGCCCGGCGACCGCGGTCATCGTCGCCGACCGCGCTCACCAAGGCCGAGCTGTGACCCAAGCGGGCCAACTGCGCGGCGAAGTTGAACGGCGCCCCGCCCAAACGCTCCTCGGCGTCAAAAACATCCCACAGGATCTCTCCCAAGACCAAAGCTCTCATCCCCTCTATGATGAAGGGCGCATGCGCCAATTTGTCATGGCAATACTATTTGCCCCGGCTTTGCTTGCGCAGACCGGCGCGAATGTCCTGTTGATCGTCAACGCCGAATCGCGCATTTCTCAGGAGATCGGCGAGTACTATCAGCGCCGCCGAGATGTCCCCGCGGAGAACCTCTGCCGCATCCGCACCCCTGCGACCGAGACGATCGACCGCACGACCTATGACAACGCCGTCGAGAAAGGCGTCCGCGCCTGCCTCGAAAACCACCCCGCCGCCGCCCGTATCCGCTACCTGGTCACCACCAAGGGCGTGCCCTTGCGCGTGCAGGGCAAGTTCGCCCAGTTGCAATCCGCCGCCGCCGCAGTCGACTCCGAGCTCACCCTGCTCTACGCCAAGATGCAGGGCGAGACTTTCCCGCTCGAAGGACCGGTCCCGAACCCATACTTCGGCAAGTATTTCGCGGACTTCGATCCGGCCAAGCACCCGTTCTACCCGGTCACCCGGCTGACCGGCTATGACCTGCGCGACGTGCGGGCCATGATTGACCGCGGCATCGAAGCCCGCAACCGGGGCTTCTTCGTCTTCGATCTGGCGCCGAGCCGGGACGCCGAGGGCGAGCAGTGGATGAAGGTCGCCGGCCGCGCACTGCCCGCCGGCCGCGTGAAGACCGAGACGACCGATGCGGCGATCTACGACGTGCAGGGGGTGATCGGCTATGCAGGCTGGGGCTCGAATGACCCGCAACGCATCGCCGACGGACGCCGCCGCCTCGGTTTCGAGTGGCTGCCGGGCGCGATCGCCACGCAATACGTCTCCACCGACGGCCGCTCCTTCCAGCAACCGCCTGACAGCTGGACCATCGGCCCCTGGAGCAACAAGACAGGCTTCTTTGCCGGCTCGCCGCAGAGCATGACCGCCGACCTCATCCGCGAAGGCGTCAGCGGCGCGTCGGGACACGTTTGGGAGCCTTTCTTGATCGGCACGCCGCGGCCGAACTACCTCTTCCCCGCCTACTACGGCGGCAAGAATCTGGCCGAGGCGTTCTACGTCGCCATCCCGTTTCTGAGCTGGATGAACGTGGTGATCGGCGACCCGCTTTGCGCGATCGGTAAGCCTTGAGTCGGCCCTGCCTTATTGTGTCGGCTGGAGTTCCACTCGGATCGTCCAGCGCCAGCTCTCCGCCGGGGCCAGCCGGGTCATCCCCTGGTCCAGGACAAAAGAGTTCTGCAAACCGACCCAGGGCTCGGGACTGAAATAGCCCTCCGGCGCGTCGCCCCACACGTTGAACTGTACGAACGGCTGCTCAGGGTAGCGGTCCGCCTTGTGGGACATGCGGATCGTCAGCCCCTGCGGGTCGACGAGCTCCATCCAAGGCTCGCCCTCGTAGCCGGTCAAAGAGACCGCACCCTTCACCTCGAAATCCTCGAGCGCTATGCCGTCGGCGTGGGATCGCGGCTTGCCTTCTCCGGTGGGCAGGCCGCCGTCCTTGAGCAGTTCGCGGCCGGAGGGCGTCTTGAGCACGACCGCGCCGGGGTCTCCGCCGGGAATCAGCGGCGTGTTGAACGTGATGTGATTGCCGATTGCGAACGGCATCTCGCGCGCGTTGTCTTCGTCGGCCGCGACGGTGTAGGCAATCTCGAGGTCGCCGTCGTGGAGCGTGTAAGCGACCTCCAGCCGGAACCCGAAAGGATAATACTGGCGCGTCCGCTCGGTGTCCTCGAGCGAGAGCAGGGCGAAAGCGCCGTCGCGCACGCCGAGTTGCTCGACCTTCCAGGGCATGTCGCGGACGAAGCCGTGGCCGGGCATCTCATAGCGTTCGCCATGGAGTTCCCAGCGGCCCTTTTCGATCGAGCCGTCCGGCTTAGTGTCCGGCGTGAAACCCCTGGGGAAGTTCCGTCCGGTGGCCGGCCATAGCAGCGGCGCCTTCCCCGTCCAACCCTCTCGCGGCGAGTAGTCCTCGGCCAGGTAGAGCGTTTCGACCCACTGCTCTCCCAGCCGGATCCGCAAGCTGCTCAGCTCGCCGCCCTTGGCCGGAGCGATCGAGGCTGTCACTCCGGCCTCGGCGTCTTCGAGAATCAGCAGGTCGACATCGCCCGACGGCGTCTTCCCGTGACTGGCGGAGTAACGCGTGGCGGGCGTTTCCGGCTCCGGCGAAGAGCAGGCGCTCATCCCCAGAACGCAGGCGGCAAGAAAAGCGAGGGCGCGCATGGCGCTAGAGAGCCTAGCACAGTGCGCGCCGCAGCCAGGCATCGACGAAGGCTCAGTTCACAACCGGCGACGATGCCGACCGCGAGATGCTCATGGTCTCGGTGATGCCTTTGAGAAACGGCCCCAGGATCATCGAATACGGGTACGACGCCCGAACGGTCACGTCGCTGCCCGGTATGCCGCCGGCGGACCAGATGACTTGGACGTTGAGCAAGTTCGAGTCCAAGCCGACGGCATTTCTCTTGACCACGGCTTCAATGGCCGCATCCGTGGAGGTGGTGGTGACCGTGGCCCCTGGCGGCGCTTCAGCAGGATTCTCGATACTGTGCATCGAAGCAAACCGGGCGCCTTCCTGCGCCGAGTAGGCGACGCTGGACCAGGTCCAGATCGCGCGGCCCACCTCGAAGGCGCCGGCTGCAAAGGCCATGAAGATGCCGAAGACCAGGGAGAACTCGATGAACGTGTTCCCCGCCCGGCGGTCGCGGGTCCGGTTCGTGTTTTGCGCTCTCAGCTTCCGGGTCCTCCCTTATTGCACTCGGAGGTAGCTCTTGACGCTCATGTCGACTTCGTTGGGGATGCCGGGATAGCGTCCCAGAGTGCTGAGTTTTTTGGCGGCGGTGGCCTTCACGTAGACGCGGGGCAGACCGTAGCCGGCGCAGGTTGTGGTCGTGCACGAAACCGCCACGCCGGGGTTGTCGGGGCAGTCGCAGAACGTCTCGCCCTTGGCGGTCACGCCCGGCAACTCGCCTACGTCAGAAAGGATGCGCGACTCCATGGCCGCGATGTCAGTGGAGTCCCTGGTGGTGCGGTAGCCCTGAACGGCGCCGGATTTCGAGGCGCCCGCCAGGATCGCGGACTCGATGAACAGCCGGCCGAAGTCGGCGGCTCCGAACGCCATCACCGTCAGGACTGGCAGGATGAGCCCGAATTCGACCATCGCGTTGCCGCGATTGTCTTGGATGAGTTTTCTTAGCATGCTGGTTGTCATGGAAAAACGCTGTCTGTAGTCCCTATTCCCAAAGAACGGTGCGGTAGGCCGGCGGCGCCTGCTCGCTGGTGGGTTTGGCCACCACCTGAATGTCGGACGTGCCGGAGATGTTGAGCGTGTTGGACACCACAACGGTCCAATGCATGTTGTTTTGAGGATTGCCGGCGAAGTCGAGGTGCTGCGAAGGCATGTAGATGGCCCCGGAGAAGTATGAGAACTCGTCGCCGCGGGCGAGCTTGTTGCCCGGGCTCTTGTCAGGCGAATTGCGGTTCACGAAGAACAGCATTCCCTTGTAAGGGCCCGATGTCGGCGCGGAGAGCCGTGCGGTGGCGTTGCCGCCGATCTCGATGTGGAAGTTTCCTGACGCGTTGACGTTATAGAAGAAGACGCCCGCGCCCCAGATGTCGCCGCCGGTCACCTTGACGCCTTTGTTGAGCACGTATGTACCGGGCAGGAAGACGGCCCTGCCGCCGGTGATCTGAATCGTGTTGTTGTAGTAGCCGGGAAAGTAGAAATCCACGTCCTCGCCGTCTTCCCTGAGCCTCACCTTGCCGCCGTTGCTCATCGCGGAGTAATCGGGCGGCGCAAGGCTGGCCAGCGGGTCCACCATCGGGGGCGCGCCGGAGTGCGGCGTCGGCGTGATGTTGGAGCCGCTGTAGCCGCCGGTGACTCCCACCCAGGTGGAGGTGACGCTGCCGGAGCCGTTCTGGCGCAGGGCGTAGCTCTGATTGTTGGAGTTCACCATGATGCCGCAGTCGGCGGTCAGCACCGGGGCGCCGTTGTGCTTGAACGAATCGGAGGCGTCCGGATCGAGCACGATGATGCACGGATCGCCCGTCGGCTTCAGGCCGGCCACCGAACGCGCCTTCACGCTGGAAGCCTCGGGGCCGAACATCCGCATGAATGTCGTCGGCACGCTCTTGTCGACGACGACTTCCACGTAGTTGGAGTCATTCGCGTGCTCTCCGGAAATCGGCGGATAGTGGACCGTCACGTCCGACGAGTCGAAGCCGTGCAGCCCGGCGTCGTACCGCGCGGCCGGGGTGATCTGCGTCTGGTTGTCTTTGTTGCCGCGCTTGAGCTCTTGGACGCCGCCGATCGCACCGGCGTCCGCAGCAGCCTGCGCCCTGCGACGCTCGAACATCAGCCGCGCGCCGTCGAAGACCAGCCCGAGCACGCCGGCGAACACGACGAAGAGAACGGCGAACAGCATCAGAGTCTGGCCGGCTCTGCCGTTGCGCTTGAGTCCTGGATCCTGGTTCATCTTGAACCGTTAGCCGGGCGACCTCATCGCCCCCTCTCCTATTGCAGTCTCCTATCGTTTCGTCGAGGTGGATATGGGACTAGTGGACAAACTGCACTCAGTGAGCCGACTCGGCGCAGTACCAGAACCGCAAACTTTTGGCCCCCCTAGAAAATCGGGAAAGCCCTTAGCCGAAATCGTCGCGGCCCTCCGGAGTTGACATCCGCAACCCAGGCGGCTAGGATGAAGAACTTGATAACGGGCTAGTCAGATAGGCTTAGTACAGTTCGTTCGGCCGGATCGGCGCCGCTGAATCCGGCTCATCCCATGCAAGCAAGCACATCAGGAGGAAGGTACCAGTGAACCTCAGACCGCTCCATGACCGCGTGATCGTCAAGCGAACCGACGATGCGGGCGAGCAGAAATCGGCCGGCGGAATCATCATTCCCGATTCGGCGAAGGAAAAGCCCCAGCAGGCGGAAGTCATCGCTGTTGGCCCCGGCAAGCGCAACGACAAGGGCGTCGCGACGCCGCTCGACGTGAAGGCCGGCGACAAGATTCTGATCGGCAAGTATGCCGGCAATGAAGTAAAAATCAACGACGAAGACGTCGTGATCCTGCGCGAGGACGAAATCCTCGCGGTGATCGAATAACCCCCCTCGGGCCGAACCAGCAGGAGAAAGACCAAGTTATGGCAGGCAAGAAAATTGTATATGGAGAGGATTGCCGGCAGGCGATCCTGGCCGGCGTGAACAAGCTGGCGAACACCGTGAAGGTGACCCTCGGCCCCAAGGGCCGCAACGTCGTTCTCGAGAAGAAATTCGGCGGCCCGAACGTGACCAAGGACGGCGTGACCGTAGCCAAGGAGATCGAGCTCGAAGACAGGCTCGAGAACCTGGGCGCGCAGATGGTGCGCGAGGTCGCTTCCAAGACTTCGGACGTGGCCGGCGACGGCACCACCACCGCCACGATTCTGGCGCAGGCGATCTTCCGCGACGGTCTGAAGTCCGTCGCCGCCGGCGCGAACCCGATGGCCATCAAGCGCGGCATCGAACTCGCCGTGACCGCTCTGACCGAAGAGTTGCACAAGATCGCCAAGCCCGTTGAAGGCGCCGCGGTCTCGCAGGTCGCTTCGATCTCGGCCAACAGTGACCTGACGATCGGCACGATCATCGCCGAAGCCATGGCGAAGGTTGGCAAGGACGGAGTCATCACCGTCGAAGAAGGCAAGGGTATCGATACCGAACTCGATGTCGTCGAGGGCATGCAGTTCGACCGCGGCTACCTCTCGCCCTACTTCGTGACCGACCAGGAGTCGATGGAGGTTTCGCTCGAGAAGCCCCTGATCCTGATCCACGAGAAGAAGATCAGCTCGATGAAGGACCTGCTGCCCGTGCTCGAACAGAGCGCGCGCGCCGGCCGTCCGCTGCTGATCATCGCCGAGGACGTCGAGGGCGAAGCCCTGGCGACCCTGGTGGTCAACAAGCTGCGCGGCACCATCTCGGCGGCTGCGGTGAAGGCGCCGGGCTTCGGCGATCGTCGCAAGGCGATGCTCGAAGACATCGCGACCCTCACCGGCGGCAAGGCCATCATGGAAGAGACCGGCATCAAGCTCGAGGGCATTCAGCTCGAGGACTTGGGTGAAGCCGAGCGCGTGGTCATCGACAAGGACAACACCACCATCGTCGAAGGCGGCGGCTCCAAGCAGGCGATCGAGGGCCGCGTGAAGCAGATTCGCGCGCAGGTCGAGGAAACCACCTCGGACTACGATCGCGAGAAGCTGCAGGAGCGCTTGGCCAAGCTCGTCGGCGGCGTCGCGGTCATCCGCGTCGGCGCGGCGACCGAGACCGAGATGAAGGAGAAGAAGGCGCGCGTCGAAGACGCCATGCACGCCACGCGTGCGGCCGTCGAAGAGGGCATCGTCCCTGGCGGCGGCGTCGCTCTGATCCGCGCCTCGCGCGCTCTGGACGGAGTCAAGGCTGAGGGCGACGAAGCCATCGGCGTGGCCATCGTGGGCCGTGCGATCCAGGCGCCGTTGCGCTGGATCGCCACCAACGCCGGCCAGGAAGGCGCCATCGTCGTGGAGAAGGTTCGCGAAGGCAAGTCCGACTCCTTCGGCTACAACGCCTCGACTGACGTGTATGAGGATCTGGTTGCCGCCGGCGTCATCGACCCGGTGAAGGTGACCCGCACCGCGCTGCAGAACGCCGCGTCGATCTCGTCGCTGATGCTCACCACCGAAGCCTCGGTGCACGAGATTCCCGAAGAGTCGCCTGCCGGTCCGCCCCCGGATCCGCACGGCGGCATGATGTAGAAACCTTTCTCTCCGCTGCGGAGAGAAAAAACGCAAAGGCCGGCTCCCAGGAGCCGGCCTTTGCTGTTGACGGAAGCCGCCGGCGCCCTACTCCCCGCCGTCGGCGGCGTACTTCTGGCGCAGCTTGACCGGCTCTCTTTTCCCCTTGGACCGGATCCGCAGGTTGATCATTTCGACGAACACCGAGAACGCCATCGCGAAGTAGATATAGCCCTTCGGGATGTGATGGTCGAACGCCTCCGCTACCAGCATCACGCCGATTAGCAGCAGGAAGCTCAGAGCCAGGATCTTGACGGTCGGGTGCTCGTCCACGAATGCGCTGATCGACCCGGCGAGCGCCATCATCACGCCGACGGCGACCATCACCGCGATCACCATGATCGAGATGTCATCGGCCATGCCCACGGCCGTAATCACCGAGTCCAGCGAAAAGACGACGTCGAGCAGCAGGATCTGGATGAGCACGCTGGCCATAGTGGCCGCGGCCGCCCCGCCTTCGGCGCCGTCCTCGACGCCCTCGAGCTTGGTATGGATCTCATGGGTCGCCTTGGCCATCAGGAACAGGCCGCCGAGCAGCAGGATGATGTCGCGTCCGGAGATGTCTTCGCCGGCTGCGGTAAACAGCGTGGCCGTCAGGCCCATCACCCAGCTGATCGAGAACAGCAGAATGATGCGCGAAATCATCGCCACTGCCAGACCGAGGAAGCGAGCCTTGCCTTGTTGGGCTTTTGGCAGTCGCCCGGCGAGGATCGAGATGAAGATGACGTTGTCGATCCCGAGTACGATCTCGAGAAGAGTCAGCGTCAGCAGCGCAGCCCAAGCGTTCGGATCGGAGAACCAGTCCATGATTGAAGGTTCGCCCGCGGATGGGCGAACTTTATTGTAAACAGCCCGGGAGCGGTCAGCCGGCGCGCGCCAGCGCCGCCCGCCGGCTGACTCCGCGACCGACCGCGCGGTACTCGAAGCCCAGCGCGGCCATCGCCTGAGGATCGAGCAGGTTGCGTCCGTCCAGCAGCAGCGGGCGCACCATGGACTGGCGCAGCCGAGCGAAATCAACGTCCCGAAACTGCGGCCAGTCGGTGAGGATCAACAGCGCCTCGGCGCCTTCCGCCGCCTCTTCGGCCGAAGAGGATAAATCGATGTGCGGCGCCAGCCGGCGCGCCTCTTCGTGCGCCTCCGGATCGTAGGCGGCCACGTTGGCGCCCTCGGCGATCACGCGGTCCAGCACTGCCGTCGCCGGAGAAAAGCGCATGTCGTCGGTGTGCGGCTTGAAGGCCAACCCCCAGGCCGCGATGCGCTTGCCTTTCAGAATCCACAACTCATCACGCAGCGTTTGCACGAAGCGCTCCACCTGTCCCGCGTTGATGCGCTCGATCTCGCGCAGCAGGCTGAAGTCGCAGCCGTTCTTCTCCGCCATACGGATGAACGACTGCAGATCCTTCGGGAAGCAGAAGCCGCCGAAGCCGATGCCGGCCTGCAAGAACTTCGGGCCGATGCGGGCGTCCAGGCCCATGCCTGCGGCCACCGACGCCACATCCGCGCCGACGGCGTCGCAGAGCCGCGCAACCATGTTGATATAGGAGATTTTTGTTGCCAAAAAAGAGTTCGAGGCGTGCTTGATGATTTCCGCCGTGTTACGGTTGGCGGCGATCAAGGGCGCGGGCGCCGACGTGTCGACGGCGACGCCTTGCGGCCGCCAGCTCAGGCGGCGCTCCACGATCGGCGCGTAGACTTCGCGCAGCAGCGCTTCGGCGCGCTCGCTTTCCACGCCGATCACGATGCGCGACGGGAACAGGAAATCGGCGACCGCCGTGCCCTCGGCCAGGAACTCAGGGTTCGAGGCCACCTCGGAGCCGACCGAGCCGTAAACGGCCAGCGTCTTCTCCAGCCGCTCGCCGGTCTGGACCGGCACGGTGCTTTTCTCGACGAGCAGTTTCGGGGTCTTCGCCGCACCGGCGATGAGCCTCGCAACCGCTTCTACAGCCGAAAGATCGGCCTCTCCATCCGCCAGCGGCGGGGTCCCGACGCACAGGAACAGCACATCGGCGTGTTCGGTTCCTTCGGCCACCGAAGCAGACCAGCGCAGCCGGCCGGCGGCGGTATTCCGCTCGATGAGTTCGCTCAGGTGGGGCTCATAGAACGGCGTGCGGCCGGCGGCCAGGGCCTCGAGTTTCTGGGGATCGTTGTCGACGCAGAGGACGTCGTGGCCGGTCTCGGCGAGACAGGCTCCAGCTACCAGGCCGACGTGTCCGGCCCCGATGACGGTGAGTTTCATAGCAGGCTTTCTCCACATCCCCCGCGACCATCATACCCCCGAAAATGTGGGCTAGTTCATTCGGAGAATGCCCTAGGTAGCGCGAAGCGTCGCCCCCGGAACAGGCCCGTTGTTATCGGAAATACCCCCGACGCCGTTTATACTTTGGGTTCCATGCTGTTGCGCATCTTGCTCGTCGGATCTGGTTTGTTCGCGACCACGGCCGCCGCTCAGCGACCGGAGATTCCGCCGCGATTGACCCTGCGCGAAGCGCTGTCGATCGCACTGGACCGCTCCCCCGCCCTGCGGCTGGCCGCCGCCCGCGAGAGGCTGGCGGCGGGGGAGGAGCGCGTCGCACGCTCGGAGCTGCTGCCGCACCTGGGGGTGACGGCCTCCCAAGCCAGCCAAACGCGCAACCTGGCAGCCGTCGGGATCGACGATAGGTCTATCGGCCAGTTCGGCGTGCGGCAGAAGGTCGGCCCGTTCGGAACCTTCGACGCCCGGGTGGTGGTCACCCAGGACGTGCTCGACCTCACCGAGCGACGCCGCTACCGGGCAGCCGGGCAACGCCGCGAAGCCGCCGCCGCCGGCTCGCTGGACGTTCGCGAGCAGCTCACCCACGAGGTTGCCGTCGCCTACATCGAAGCGCTGCGCGCCCAGGCCTCCACGGCGACGCTGCGCAAGCAGATGGCCCTGGCTCGACAGCTCCATACACTGACCATCGACCGCATGGAGCAAGGCGTTGCGAGTCGCCTGGACGAGAGGCGCGCGCTGCAGCAGACCCACAACCTGCAGCAGCTGCTCTACGAGGCCGAAGCCGCGACCACGGCCGCCAAGCTGCAACTCGCCGCCACCATCCACGCTCAGCCGACCGCGGAGTACGAACTGGCCGACGTGCACCGCTTCTACGACGTCGCCTCGCTCGACGCGCGGGAGGCTGTGGCCCAGGCGCTCTCGTCGCGTCCGGACGCGCGTGCGGCCTCGGCGCGGCTCGAGGCGTCGGAGACCGAGCGCAAGGCGGCACAGGCCATCGCGCTGCCGCGTGTGAGCTTCTACGCCGACTACGGCCAGAGCGGCAACCAGCTCTACCGCAACCTCAACACCTATACCGTCCGCGGCGAGCTCGGCGTGCCGATCTACTTTGGAGGCCGCGCCTCGGCCGAGCGGGAACGCGCCCAAGCCGGGGTGGACGCCGCCGAGGCGGAGCTCGAGCAGTTGCGCATCGAGATCGAGACCGAAACCCTCGCCGCCGCCGCCGCGGTCGACTCAGCGCGCAAGCAGGTGCAGGTCGCCGAGGAGGGAGTCGGGCTGGCCGAAGAGGAGATCGACTTGACCACCGCACGATTCGTCTCCGGCGTCGCGGATAACACCGAAGTGTTGGCCGCACAAGACCGCCTGGCGCGCGCCGAGGAGAACCGGATTCGCGCGCTCTACCGCTTGAACCTCGCGCGCGCCTCGCTGCACCGGGCGACGGGGCGGGGCGAGCAGACCTACAGGAACTGATGTTGACGAAGCGATCCCTTGCCGTGAGTGCGGCGGCGCTGTGCCTGCTTGTCGCCGGATGCCGCCAGGCCCAAAGCCCGGAAAAGTCCGGCGTCCTGCGCATTACCGGACGCGTGGAGGGCGATGAGACCAACATCGCCTCCAAGCGCCCCGGCCGCGTGGTGGAGATCACCGTCCGCGAAGGAGACTCCGTGCGCGCCGGGCAGGTGCTGGTGCGCCTCGAGGCCACGCAGACCACGGCGCGGCGCGATCAGGCCGCCGCCGGGCTGCGCGCCGCACAGCAAGAGGCCCAGACCGCCCGCTTGCGTCTGCCGACCCTCGAACAGAAACTGCGGCAGCTCGACATCCAGAAACAACAAGCCCAGCTAGACGCCGCCGGCCGCGTGGCCGCGGGTGAAAGCCAGGTGGCCGCCGCACAGGCCGACCTTAGCCGCGCCCAGGCGGAACTCGACCAGGTGCGCTCCGACGCGCGCCGCTTTCGCGTGCTCGCCGACAAGGGCGCCGCACCCGAACAGCTCGCTGAGCAGCTCGAATCGAAGGTCAAAGGAACCGAGGCCGTCGTGGAGGCGGCGCGCCGGCAGGTGGCCGCCGCCGAGGGCGCGCTCGAGGTCGCCAAGGCCGCCCTGTCGAATGCCGCCTTGATCGAAGCTGAGAAGGGCGCGGTCCTCCGTCAGATGGACGAAGTGCGCGGCGTGGTCCGTACCGTCGAAGAAGGCGTCGCCGCCGCTGAGGCCCAGCTCGAGGAAGCCGCCTCGGAGGTCTCCGACCTAGCGGTGACTGCTCCGTTCACCGGCGTCGTCGTCACGCGGGCGGCCGAGCCGGGGCAAGTCGTCGCACCGGGACAGGCGCTGGTGACCCTCGTCGATCCCTCCCGGCTTTACCTGCGCGGCTACGTTCCAGAGGCCTACATCGGCGCGGTCAAGGTCGGAACGCCAGTTGATGTATTTCTTGATGCAAAGCCCGATATGGCGTTGCAAGCAAGAATTCTGCGCGTTGATCCAGAGGCGATGTTTACCCCGGAAAACACCTACTTCCAGGACGACCGCGTGCGGCAAGTCGTCGGCGTGAAGATCGCTCTGCCCGACGACCCGGGACCGGCGAAGCTGGGCATGACCGGCGAAGCCCGCCTCCCGCTCGGAGCGCAATGACTGACGGCGTCGTCATCCGCGCCCAAGGGCTGACGAAGGTCTACAACCGTGGAACCAAAGAAGAGCTGCGCGCGCTCGACGCGGTTGAACTGGTCATCCGAAAGGGCGAGATTTTCGGCCTGATCGGCGCCGACGGCGCCGGTAAGACGACCTGCTTCAAGATCCTCTCCGGCACGCTGGAGCCCACCTCGGGCGAGGTGGAAGTCCTGTTCAAAACGCCGCGAGAGAGCCGCGGCCGCGTCGGCTACCTCACCCAGCCGTTCTCGCTGTATCAGGATTTGAGCGTGGCGGAAAACTTGCGCTACGCCGCCGGACTGCGCGAGGTGGCCCCCGAGGACTTCGAAAAACGCAGCAAGCGCTACCTGGAATCGTTTGAAATGGCGGCTTTTACCGACCGCCTCGCCGGCCGGCTGTCAGGCGGCATGAAGCAGAAGCTAGCCCTCTCCTGCGCGCTGATCGCCGACCCCGCCGTGCTTCTGCTCGATGAGCCGACCACGGGCGTCGATCCGGTCAGCCGGCGTGATTTTTGGGATGCGTTGGGGTCTCTGGCCGACCACGGCATGACCATCGTGGTCGCGACGCCCTATCTCGATGAGGCCGAGCGCTGCACCCGCATCGCCTGCATGGAAAACGGGAAGATCTTGATGCAGGCGCCGCCTGCCGAATTCATCAGCCGCATGGGCCTGGTCCGGCTCGAAATCCAGGCTAGCGACCTACGTCTGGCCGAAGAGCTTCTCGAGGCCGCTCATGACGAAGGCTATGTCGCGGATGCGCAACGCTTTGGCGACCGCCTCGACGTCCTCGTCGAGCATCCGGAAAACGACGCGAAGCGCATCCTCGAGACACTCGGCGCCGCCGGGCTGTCGCCCAAGGTGCTGCGGCAGGACGACCCGACGCTCGAGAACGCCTTCGTCGCCACGCTGCGTTCCCGGCGCGGGCCGGAATCCCATGCCCATTTCCCCGAGCGCACTCCGGTCCCGGCCGCCCGGTCGGACGAGATCGCCATCGGCACGAAGCGGCTGGTCAAGAAATTCGGATCGTTCACGGCCGTGCGCGGGCTGGACCTCGAGATCAAATACGGCGACATCTACGGGCTGCTCGGCGCCAACGGGGCCGGCAAGACTACAGCCATCAAGATGATCTGCGGCCTGGTCGCTCCCACCGAAGGGGAAGTCACACTGCTGGGCCGCTCGAAGGGCCTCAGCACCGCCGCGGTTCGCTCGCGGATCGGCTACAAGTCCCAAAAATTCACCCTGTATGACGATCTGACGATCGGCGAGAACCTGGACTTCTACGCCTCGATGTACGACCTGGCGCCGCGGCTGCGCAAGGTCCGCAAAGACTGGGCGCTCGAGGTCTCCGGCCTCCAGGGCGAGGAGCGCATGCTTACCGGACGGCTGCCCGACGGCTGGAAGCAACGCGTGGCTTTCGGTGCGGCGGTGATGCACCAGCCCGACGTGGTCTTCCTCGACGAGCCGACCTCCGGCGTGGATGCGCTGGCCCGCCGCGCGATGTGGCGCATGATCAACGAGCTGGCGGACAACGGCGCGGCCGTACTGGTGGTGACGCACTATCTTGAAGAGGCCGAGCAGTGCAACCGCATCGGGTTCATGGCCGCCGGCGAGTTGTGCGCGGAAGGGGCGCCGTCAGAACTCGAGGAACACATGCCCGGCTCGCTGGTGGAACTGCGGCTCGACAACGTCGCCGCAGGCCTGACCGCGTTGCGCGACGCGCTCGGCCGCCAGCGCGTGACGCAGTTCGGCGAGCGCCTGCACGTGCAGGTCGCCGACCCGGAATCGGGTCTCCAAGATGTCCACGAAGCCCTGCGCGCTGCCGGTGTCGAAATCCGCTCGGCGACTCCGATTCCGTTCAGCCTCGAAGACGTCTTCCTGGCGCTGATCGAGCAGCGCCGCTCGCAGTCCGACGCGGGGCTGGCTGCCTAAAGTAATGCTTAAAGTCTGGGCGCAGTTTGGAAAAGAGTGGAAGCAGTTTCGGCGTGATCCACTCTCGATGTGGCTGGCCGTCCTGATGCCGGTGGTGATGGTGCTGCTGTTCGGCTTTACGCTGTCGCTCGACCCGGATTCGTTGCGGATCATCATCCAGGACCACGACGACACCTCGTTGAGCCGCCGCTACGTCGAGGGCTACGTCGGGGCGGCGGACTTCGCATTCGTTCCATGGGGCATTGACCGCTCGCCCGAGGAGGCGCTCGAGACGAACGTAGCCGAGATCGTGCTGATCATCCCGCCGGGCTTCGAGCGCGACCTGCGCAGCGGACGCCCGAGCGTCGCGCAAGCCTTGATCGACGGGACCGACGCCAACACGGCGCTGATCCTGCGGCAGACGACGGCGGCGCTGAACGCCGCATTCCTGGCACGCGAGAACCCGCCGATGGCGCCGCCGGTAGACGCCCGCATCCGCTACTGGTACAACCCCGGTCTGTCGGACCGCCGCTACTTCGGCGCCGGCGCGCTGGGGATGGTGCTGATCTTCTTCCCCGCTCTGCTGGGAGCGATCGCCACCTCGCGCGAGCATGAACTCGGCACGGTCATCCAGGCTTACGCCTCGACCCTGACGCCGGGCGAGTGGGTGCTGGGCACGGCGTTGCCCTACATCGCCATCGGCGTGGCCGAGTTGATCTGCGGCTACCTGGCCGGCGCTTTTGCGTTCGGCTATGACCTGCCGCCGGACCCCTCGGCCTTCGTGGCGGCCTCGGTGGGCTACATCGCCATCGGGGTGCTGTTCGGCATGTGGGTGGGGCACGCCACCCGCTCGCAGAGCATCTCCATTCAGGCGGTGCAACTGGGAGTCTTCCTGCTCTCGCTGCTGCTTTCGGGCTTTTTGGCGCCGCTTGAGAACGTGCCGGTCCAGATCCGCTGGATGTCGTGGTTCATCCCGGCGCGCTATTACGTGGAAGTGGTGCGCGACGCCTTGCTGCGCCAGGGGGGCTGGGCGTCGAACGGATTCGAGGTGGCGGTGCTGACCTTCCTGGCGGGCTTGTCGTTCCTGGCGGCGTGGGCGCAGATTCGGAAGATGCGGTTTGCGGATTAGCTCAATGCGTGGGTTGAGAAGATATTGGGCGCTGACTCTGAAAGAGATGCATCAAATGCGTCGGGCGCCCAAGCTCGTCTTCCAACTCACGATTCCGCCGACGATCATGCTGGTGCTGTGGGGATATGCGCTCAATCCCGAGGTCAAGAATCTGCCCACCGCGGTGCTCGACGCCGACCGCACCCCGGCCAGCCGCGATCTGCTCGCCTCGATCACGGAGCTCGAAGCTTTTGACGTGACCGCCCACTACGTCTCCGCAAAGGATCTCGAACAAGCCTTCGAGGACCGCGCGATCGACGTCGGGATCGTGATCCCTCCCGGCTTTGCGCGCGACCTCGAACAGAGCAAGCCCGCCCAGGTGCAGGTGCTCATCGACGCCGTCGCCGCGAACTCCGCCACGGTCGCCGGCGGCTATCTGCTCGCAGCCGTCGGAGATTACAACGACAAGCTCATCCGCCGCCGCCTCGCGGTCAGCGGCAACGCTTCGGCGCCGCGGCTGGGCCGCAGCGAAGTGCGGGCGGTGGCGATGTTCAACCCCGGCATGGTCTTCTCGTGGTTCTATGTGACCGCGATCATGGGCGTGGTGCTGTTCGTGGACGGGTCGCTGGTAGCGTCGGCGATTGCCGTGCGCGAGAAGGAAGTCGGCACGATCGAGCAGTTGCTGATGAGCCCGGCGCAGTCGCTCGAGATCCTGCTGGCGAAGACGACGCCGATGCTGGTGTTACTGGTGCTCGGCCTGATGGTCTCCACGTATACGGCGCACCTGGTTTTCGGATTGCCGCTGCGGGGTTCGTTCTGGCTGTATCTGTTCTCGGGCGTGATGGCCAGCTTTGCCGCGATGGGCATGGGGATTCTGCTGGCCACCTACTCGAACAACCAGCAGCAGGCGCAATTGCTCACCTTCTTCGTCAATCCGGTGGTGATGCTGTGTTCAGGAGCGTTCGCCCGTATTGACAACATGCCCTGGATCTTCCAGGCCTTCAGCTACGTCGATCCGCTGCGCTATCTGGTGGAGATCATCCGCGGCATCACCATCAAAGGCGTGGGGCTGGAGCTGCTTTGGCGGCCGATCGGGTCGCTGGCGGTTTTGACCGTGCTGCTCTACGCCGCCAGCGTCTGGCGCTTCCGCCGGCAGCTCCGCTGAGCCGCCGGCGTGTAGCAAGCCTCTCAGCTTGCAACGGCGACCCCTCAGTCGCCGTCCGGAGCTTGGCCGGGAGGCCAAACTGGCGGGCCCGGAGGCCTGCTCCACGTCTTGTCACCCCAAGTAGGTATAGTCGTCGAGCGCCAACGACGCGGTGGCCATCACCTGGTGTTCTTCTTCCTCGGTGATGTCGCCCGCCTCGATGCGCACCCGCAGCTGCTGCGCCAGCGAGTCGCGGATCGCGTCCGGATCGTGCCCGGTGTAGGCCAACACCTCGCGCACGCTGTCTCCGCGCTGGAAGTTGTCGATCTCCACCACGCCCTCTTCGTCCACGGTCACGCTCACTTCGCTGACCTCGCCAAACAGGTTGTGCATGTCGCCCAGGGTCTCCTGGTAGGCGCCGATCAGCAGGATCGCCAGATAGTAGGGCTCGCCGGGACGCAGCGAGTGCAGCTCGAGCGTCTCCTTCACGTCGCGGATGTCGACGAACTTGTCGACGGCGCCGTCGGAGTCGCAGGTGATGTCGCACAGGATGCCGTGCTCGTCCGGCGCTTCGTTGAGCCGGTGGATCGGCATGATCGGGAACAACTGGTCAAAAGCCCAAAAATCCGGCAGCGACTGGAACATCGAGAAATTGCAGACGTACTTCGCCGCCAGCAGCCGCTCGAGGTCTTCGAAGTCCTCGGGACGCTGTTTCATCGAGTGCGAAAACTTTACCGCGGCGCGGCAGACGTGCCAAAACACCCATTCGCCCTTGGCCTTGTCCTCGAGTTCCAAATAGCCCAGATCGAAGAGCTTGTTGAGGTCCTCACGGTGCTCGAGCGCGTCGTGGTAGTACTCGCGAAAGTTCTTGGCGTTGATGCCCTGCGCGATCTCGATCAGCTCTCTCACCTGCTCGGACTCGGCTTCGAGCGTCTCGAGCTCATAACTGCCCTCCACGCCCGGCTTGATCACCTTTTTCACGTCGGTCACCAGCACGGCGTGGTAGGCGGTCATCGCGCGGCCGGCTTCGGTGACGATCGTCGGCGGCGAAACATCCTCGGCCACGCAGACTTCGCTGATGCTGTAGATGACGTCATTGGCGAACTCCTGCACCGAGTAGTTCACCGAGAACTCCGAAGCCGTCTTGGACCCGTCGTAGTCCACGCCCAGGCCCCCGCCGACGTTCAGGAACTCTACGTCGAAGCCCATCTTGCGGACCTTTGAATAGACGCGCGCGGCCTCCTTATAAGCCTGCTTGGCGCGGCGGATGTCGGTGATCTGCGAGCCGATGTGAAAGTGGAGCATCTTGAGCCGGTTTGAGCAGCCCATCTCCTTGAGCATGTTCAGCGTGCTCACCAGGGCGATGGTGCCCATGCCGAACTTGGCGAACTCTCCTCCGGACTCCTCCCACTTGCCGCTGCCGCGCGAGTAGAGCTTGACGCGGATGCCGACCTCGGCCTGGATGCCCAGCCGCTCGGCTAGATTCAGGGCGCTGCGAATTTCCGACGGGTCCTCGCCGACGATCACCGTCCGCTTGCCGAGCTTCTGCGCCTGGATAGCCATACGCAGGAACAGGTCGTCCTTGAGTCCGTTGCAGACGATCAGCGCGCGGTCCGACAGCGGCGCGGCCAGCGCGGCCAGCAGTTCGGCCTTGCTGCCCACTTCGAGTCCGTAGTGATAGCGGCGGCCGGCCTCGACCAGGCTCGAGATCACCTCGGCCTTCTGGTTGACCTTCACCGGGTAAACGCCCAGATGCCGGCCCTCGTACTCGAGGTCGCGGATGGCCTTGCGAAACGCCTTGTGGATGGAGCCCAGGCGGTCTTCCAGAATCTGCGGGAAGCGCAACAGGAATGGTGGAACGCAGCGGTCCTCGTCGAGACTCTGGACCACTTTGAGCAAGTCGATCGACTGCGTTTTCGACCCCGTTGGCGTCACCGAGAGGTTGCCCTCTTCGTTGATGGAAAAGTAGCCGAACCCCCAGTTCTCCACTCCGTACGTTGAGCGGGCCTTTTCGCCGGCAACGCCGGAGCGGGGGGTCAACAGGTTTGCACTCGCCACTATTCGGGTCTCCTCGTCGTTCGCTTTGCTGGTTCCTGACGCAGCAAGGGCGCAGCCAAGCTGCGCCCCGCCTTACGCCTGCTAATGTAGCGGATTTTTCCGCTGAGCGCATAACAGGCTCGCGCCTATCGAAACCGGATGGAACTCACGATGCGTTCAAAGGCCGGCTGCAACTGGTTGAACTGCGCCTGCGGTCCCACCAGCAGCAGGTAGTACATGCCGCCGGCGTGCGGAACCGTCAGCAGCACGTCGCGCTCGGCGCCGCCGTAGGGCGAGCGGCCCTGCAGCTCGGTCACCAGCGCCGCCGTCCCCTGCACGCGTGTCTGGCGCGGCGCTGAAGCCACGCGCAGACCCGGATCCATTTCCTGCAGCTCGTCGATCAATTCATAGGTGCCGTTGAGCAGGTCTTGGCTGAAGCGCGGCTGGTAGGTGCTGCTGACCACGCCGTAGCCCAGAGCCACGCCGCCGCGACCGGTCTGCACCAGGCCCTGGCGCGGCGCAAGCGTCAACGTGCTCGAGCCCTGCGAGCCGTAGGATTGCCAGCCCTGCGGAACCTCCAGCGAATAGGTGCGCGCGTTCACGCGCTGGAAGCCGCCGCTGAGAGCGCTCGAAGGCGGAGCGGCGCCGGCGCCGGCGACATCTTGCTGCTGCCTGGGGGGATTCGGAGGCGGCAGCTGCGCCACCAGTTGTTTGGCCCGCTGGAAATCGCCGATCTGCGCGCCGTAGTCTCCCGGGGGGAAGGTCTGCATCTCGGCGCGTACGAGTTCAACACGGTTCCCCGGGCTGGGATGCGACGACAGGAAGGCGGGAGGGCGCGAGCCGCCGCTCTCTTCCTCGAGCTTCTGAAAGAATTCCGCCATGGCGATCGGGTCATAGCCGGCGCCGGACATGATCCGGGCTCCGAGCGCGTCGGCCTCCTTTTCGGCGGTGCGGGAGTACTTCATCACCAGCGCGTTGAGTCCCAGTCCCAGCCCGACCTGGCCGATCTGCGACAGCGCGCCGCCATCTCCCAGAATCGCCCCGGCCAGCACCGCCGGCAACTGCACCATCTGCGCCTTCGAGGCCTGCGAGGTGCCATGACGCAGCGCCACGTGGGCGATCTCGTGCGCCATCACGCCGACCAGTTGCGCTTCTGTGTCAGCGGCGTCCAGCAGGCCCGAGTGGAGGAAGATCGGCCCGCCGGGCAGCGCGAACGCGTTGATCGAGCCCTCGTTGATCAGCGTGAATTCGTAGGGGTAGTCCTCAGACTCAGGCTGCCGGGCCAGCCGCGTTCCCAGACCCTTGATGTAGTTCTGCAGCGTGGGATTGTCAACGATGTCGACCTGCTGCTTGATCTCAGCCGCCGCCTGCCGCCCCAACTCGATGTCCTGCTGTTTGCTGAACTGGTTGAACCCGGGCTTGAGCGGATCTCCCGGCTGGCGCGTCGCGCAAGCGACCGCGGCGACGACGAGGACGGTGACCTGAAAGGATCTCTTCCAATACATGGCTTTTCCAGTGGCTTTCCTATTATGGAGACCCCGCTTGACGTCGGCGTTACTCTGGAGTCGGAAATGCGGGAATACATCGTCAAAGCCGGCGACACGCTGTCAAGGATCGCCGAGAGGCTGCTGGGCTCGGCGGGGCGCTGGCGCCTGCTCGCCGAAGCCAACGAGCTCACCGACCCCAACCGCATCCAGGTCGGCCAGAAATTGCGTATTCCGTCGCTCGAGCCGGCCCAGGCGCCGGTCGTGCTCAACCCGTCCGACCCGCCCCCCAGCGGCGACCTGCGCGACGTGATCTTTTCAGTGGAGGGCAAGAAGGTTTTCGCGCTGCTGGCCAACACGGACGAGCGCATCTACGTCGGCATTCGCCACAAGGCCGGGCTCTACCGCATCGGCCGCATTCGCCCGGAAGAAGCTCTCGAACGCGCCGGCGCCGAACTCGCCCGGCTGCAGCTGAGCGGCTCCGAACGCCGTGTCCTCGAAGCGACCGCCGAGAATGAAGGCGCTCTCGACGCCATCAACACCTGGGACAACTCGTTTCTGAGCTTCGGCATGTTCCAGTGGACAGCCGGGCCGGCCGACGGCGAGGGCGAGCTGCCCGCCCTGCTGGCCGTCATCCGCGCGCACTACCCGGTGGAGTTCGAGCACTACTGGGGCCGCTTCGGCCTCGGGCTGGAAGACGTCAACGGCCCGACCGGGTGGTTCACGCTCAACGGCATCCGGCTCGTCTCGGCGGACCAGAAGCAGGCCCTGCGGGAGTTCGTCTGGTCGCTGCGTTTCATCCGCGCCGGCGAAGACTCGAAAATCCAGGCCGCGCAGCTGCTGCATGCGGTCTCGCGGCTGGATACCTTCTACTTCGAGCGGCAGGATCGCCTGGGCGGCTTCGCCCTGTCGGAGCTGATCACCTCGGAGTACGGCGTCGCGCTGCTGCTGGACAACCACGTCAACCGTCCCGGCTACCTGGTTGGAACGATCGAGCGCGCGCTGGAGTTGCAAGGGCGCACGCCTTCGCAATTGGCCGCCGCGGGCGACGAGGCCTCCTTCCTGCGCGAGTATCTGAGCGTCCGCAAGGATTTCGGCGGCACCCGCGCGATGACCGATTCGGACCGCCGCGCCGAGGTCACCCGCGGCTACGTCACCGAAGGTCTGCTGTCAGACCGGCGCGGGACGTTCGAGTCGAACCGCACGCTGCGGGCGGCCTGAGCGCCTCTGCTAAGCTCAGCGGCGATGCTTCGTCTGCTTCCCTTTTTTCTGCTCGCCGCCGCGGCCTTCCCGCAAGCCGAGTACTTCCCGCCGGAAAACATCCGCGAGGGCCTGCCGAACATCGTCCTGATCACCGGCGACCACCTGCGTTGGGACCACATCGCCGCCAACGGGACGCCGGAGATGATCACTCCGAACATCGACGAGCTCGTCCGCCAGGGAACGACCTTCACCGCGGCCTTTACCGTCGGCGTCGCCTGCACGCCCAACCGCGCCTCGCTGATGACCGGCCGCTACCCTTCGTCGCACGGTCTCATCTCCAACGGTATTATGATGCCCGACGCCGAGGTCACGCTCACCCACGTGCTGCGCGACGCCGGTTACTACACCGGCCAGATGGGCAAACTGCACTTCATGCCGCACAAGGATCGCGACCACCGCGAGCCCTACAAGCCCTACGGCTTCCACCAGATGCGGCTTTCCGACGAGCCCGGCTGCTATGACGACGCCTACGGGCGCTGGCTCTGGGCCCAGGGCAAGCAGGTGCGCGAGGACGCCCGCGTGACCATGCCCGGCGAGCGCGCGCGGATGGAGTACTACGCCTTCGAGGGAGAAGACCGCACCACCCACGCCTCCTGGGCCGCCACCGAGACGATCACGTTCCTCGAAGACACGCATTCCCGTCAACCCGAGCGGCCGTTCTTCGTCCACACCGGCTTCTACGCGCCGCACCCGCCGCTGAATCCGCCGCAGTCGGCTCTGGACCAGTACGCCGGCCGTCCCCTGCCCCCGCGCCGCTACTCGGCGGACGAACTGGACCTGCTGCCGCCGAACTTTGCCCGCGGCATGCGCAACATGGGGCTTCTGGAAACGCCCGAGGCCGTCTGGGACGATTACCGCCGGCACTTCTACGCGATGGTCACGCATCTCGACGAAAACGTCGGCCGCATCATGCAGACGGTCAAGGATCTGGGTCTGTGGGACGAGACCATCTGGGTAATCACCTCCGACCACGGCGACTACCTGGGCGACCACAACATCACCTCGAAATCCGACCGTCCCTACGACGGCGCCATGCGCATCCCGCTGATCTTCGCCGGGCCGGGGATCCCCAAGGGCGTCGCCACCGCAGAGTTGGCCGAAATCATCGACGTGATGCCGACGCTGCTGGGGCTGGCGGAGATCGACCTGCCGAAAGGCAACCAGGGAATTTCTCTCGACCCGCTCATGCGCGGCGGCGAGGGGCGCCGGTCGGTCTACATGGAAGGGCGGCGCAACAAGATCCTGCGCTCCAAGAAGGCGACTTACGCGATCTACGACAATGGCGAAGAGATCCTCTTCGACCTGGAGAAAGACCCGCACCAGCTGCGCAACATCGCCCAGAGCTCCGAGGGCGCGGATTTGCTGCAGCAGATGCGCAAGGCTCTGTTGCTGAAGACGATCGAGATTCGCGACCCGTTGCCGGAGCAGATCCGGCCTTACTGACGCCGTGCGCTGGCTGCTCTACCTCTGGGCCTCTCCGACCACCCTGCTGGGGTTGCTGCTGGGGGGCGTCGCGTTGCTCAGCGGCGGCCGCGTCCAACGCCGCGGCGGCACGCTCGAGTTCCATGGCGGCTGGCTCGGCAAGCTGCTCGCTTCCACGCCGGCGCGGGCCACTGCGATGACGGTGGGCCACGTCATCCTCGGCCGCCACCCCGAGGGCCTCGACCGCTGCCGCTCGCACGAGCGCGTCCACGTGCGGCAAGCGGAGTGGCTCGGCCCTCTGTTCCTGCCGGCCTACTTCGGTGCGAGCCTGTGGGCCGTGCTGCGCGGCAAGCGTCTTTACGAGGACAATTGGTTTGAGGTCGACGCCCGTCGACGCTGCCTACACGCCGAGTTCCTGGACGACTGATGCCGACACTAACCCTGCCGCCCTTCTACCCGATTCTCGATGCAGCAGCCGTGGAGCGCGCCGGCCTGGATACGCTCGAAGCCGTTCAAGGCCTCGTCGACGCCGGCGCGCGGATCGTGCAGTTTCGCTGGAAGGGCCCTTACACCCGCCGGGCCTATGAGACCGCCCTCGCCGTGGGCGAAATCGTGCGGCAAGCCGGCGCGCTCTACGTCATCAACGACCGCACCGACATTGCGCTGCTCGCCGGGGCCGACGGAGTCCACGTCGGTCAGACCGACCTGCCGCCCCAGGCCGTGCGCTCCATGGTCGGAGAGAAACTCTTCGTTGGCCTTTCCACGCACAACGAGGCGCAACTGCGCGCCGCCGCCGCGGAACCGATCGACTGCGTGGCGCTGGGCCCCATCTTCGGCACCGCCTCGAAAGAAAACCCGGACCCAGAGGTTGGCGTCGACGAGCTGCGCCGCCTGGCGCAACTGGCCGCGCGACCGCTGATCGCGATCGGCGGCGTCACGCTCGAGACCGCGCCGGCCGTGCTCGACGCCGGAGCAAGCTGCTGCGCCGTGATTTCCGACTGGATGCGGGGCGATTGGCGGGGGCGCTCGCGGGCCTGGGCGCAGCTCTAGCCGTCGCGCGGCGGAGACTCACGGTTGTGTTCGGTGACGTGCTTGGGCGGGCGGCCGCGCAGCGTCTTGCCTTTCTCGACCGCCTCGATCTGACGGATGGCGTAGTCGATGCGCTCGAGCTCGAGGCGGAGATCCCGGATGGCCTGATGAATCGTGTCGGGCAGCATTCTGGGTGTTTCCATCGGCCCGCCGCGCCCATTCCGTTAGTGTCGCCCCCGCGCGATACTTGCTAAAGCCCGCAGGCATCCGAGCCGAAATGCTCTGTAAGAGCCTCATGCCCGTTCAAGCCCCTCCCCCGACGCCCGCCGCCTCAGCCACGGCACGCCCTTGGGCGATCAAGCGACTGCCTCCGTTCCCGGCCGTCGCGCTGCAATTGCTCAGTCTGCTCGACAACGAGGACGTGTCAATGAAGCAGATCGTGAATCTGCTGCGCGTCGACCCGGCTTTGTCGGCGGAGATCCTGCGGGTTTCGAACTCGGCGCTTTACGGTCTGAGTCGCCGCATCGACAACGTCTCGCACGCGGTGGTCGTGCTCGGCACCGAGGTCGTCAAACGTCTGGCTCTGACGGTGGCGATCGGCAAGTTCACCCGCAACGGCTCCAATAGCGCCGCGCTGAAGCGCTGCTGGGACCACTCGATGGCGGTTGCGCTGCTGGCCGAGCGCGTCGCCGGACAGCTGCATCAGCCGCGCGACCGCGGCTACACGGCCGGCCTACTCCATGACGTTGGCGCGCTGGCGCTGCTGACCTGCTTCCCCAGCGAATACGGCAACATGATCGAGGTCGCCCGCGAGAACAGCTTCGAACAGCTCGAATGCGAGCGGCAGATGTTCGACATCGACCACGCCGCCGCCGGCGGCTGGCTGGCCCGCCACTGGAACCTGCCCGATGACCTGGTCAGCGCCATCTCCCGCCACCATGACCCCGAGGCCTGCGGCTCCGACATCACCTCGATCGTGCGCTGCGCCGACCGCCTGGCCGGAGTCTATGGCTACGCGCTGATTGAAGACCACGTCCACGAGACCCCGGAAGAAGTCGTCGGCGACCTCCAGACCAAAGACGCCGACGACTTCCTGGCTCGCCTCGAAGGCGTGGACGAAGCCATCCGCAACGCCATCCACACCTTCTCCCCACACTAGCCCGCCCCACACCAGCCCCCCTGGAGCGCCACCGCGCCCGCACCGGCTCGCGGAGTTCCACGCATCTCATAGTATTCGAAATACTAATACTATGAGATGCATTCCTTTATCTGGTATTCTACTGTTGCAACCGAGTCCCTGATGGGCGTGCGCCGCAGGCCCGTAGACGAGGGTGATCGAGCTTTCGACAGATAGGGGTGTTTGTTGACGGACTCGCCTCGCGGCGCGGCCCCAGCGGCCGGGATCGGTTGCATAGAGACATTTCTATGAAGAACTTTGGACTGCCTCCGAAGCAGGGGTTGTATGATCCGCGCTTCGAGCATGACGCCTGCGGCATCGGCTTCGTCGCCGATATGCACGGGCGTCCTACGCACAAGATCGTGGAACAGGGCGTGGAAGTCCTGGCGAATCTTACGCATCGAGGAGCTTGCGGCTGCGACCCCGAGACGGGCGACGGCGCGGGCCTGTTGCTGCAGATTCCGCACCAGTTCTTCCAACGGGAAGCCGACCGCCTGGGATTTCGGCTTCCCGGGCCGGGGCAGTACGGCGTTGGCATGTTTTTCCTTTCGAAGGACGCCGACGACCAGGCCAAGTCGCGTGCAGTGATCGAAGAGGCTGTCACCGACGAAGGACAGGTGCTGCTGGGCTGGCGCAAAGTGCCGGTGCAGAGCAAAGCCGTCGGCTGGCTTGCGCGCGAGTCCGAGCCGGCCATCGAGCAGGTCTTCGTCGGGCGCGGTCCGCAGGCGGAAGGCCTCAGCGAAGAGGAATGGGAGCGCAAGCTCTACGTCATCCGCAAGCGCATCCGGTTCACCGCCGGAACCAGACAGCTGCAGCGCTGCTACCCCGCGACTCTCTCGGCGCGCACCATCGTCTACAAGGGGCTGCTGCTGGCGCCGCAGATCCCGAACTACTACCCCGACCTGTGCGCCGATGATTTCATCTCGGCGATTTCACTGGTCCACCAACGTTTTTCGACCAACACCTTCCCCACCTGGGAGCGCGCGCAGCCGTTCCGCTACCTCGCCCACAACGGCGAGATCAACACCGTGCGCGGCAACGTGAACTGGATGCAGGCGCGCGAAGCTTCGCTGCGTTCGGAACTGTTCGGCGCCGACATCGACAAGATCAAGCCGATCATCGACCTCGATGGCTCGGACTCGACGATGATCGACAACGCGCTCGAACTGCTCATTCAGGGCGGCCGCAGCGTGGCGCACTCGCTGATGATGCTCGTGCCCGAGGCGTGGTCCTCGCACCCCCACATGTCGGATGCGAAGAAAGCGTTTTACGAGTACCACGCCACGATGATGGAGCCGTGGGACGGTCCGGCCTCGCTGGTGGTCTCCGACGGCCGCTACGTCGGCGGCAATCTCGACCGCAACGGCCTGCGTCCGTCACGCTATTGGGTCACCCACGACGGCCTGGTCGTGCTCGCCTCCGAAGCCGGCGTGCTTTCCGGCATCAAGCCCGAGGACGTGAAGATCAAGGGACGCCTGCAGCCCGGCCGCATGTTCCTGGTCGATACCGAAGCCGGCCGCATCATCTCCGACGAGGAGATCAAGGACGAGATCTCCAACCGGCAGCCCTACCGCCTCTGGCTCGACGAAGAGCTCATCGACATCGAGAAGCTGCACGCACCGCCGACCGAGCCGGAGTACGACCCCGAAACTCTGCTGTCGCGCCAGCGCGCCTTCGGCTACACGCTCGAAGACCAGCGCGTCTTGCTGGCGCCGATGGCCGAGAAGGGCATGGAGCCGCTGGGCTCGATGGGCGTCGACATCCCGCTGGCCTGCCTGTCGGAGAAACCGCAGCTGCTGTTCAACTACTTCAAGCAGCTCTTCGCCCAGGTCACCAACCCCGCGATCGACCCGATCCGCGAGGAGCTGGTGATGTCGACCCACAGCTACGTCGGCCCGCAGGGCAACCTGCTCGAAGAGCAAAAGGAGTTCGCGCACGTCGTCAAGGTGCGCAACCCGATCCTGTCGAACCGCAGCGTCGAGAAGTTGCGCGCCATCGGCGAGCCCAGCTCACAGAACGGCTCCGGCCCGAAAGTGCGGTTTGGCTGCCGTACGCTCGACATGGTGTTTCCCTCGGCTCAAGGCCCCGGCGGCCTCGAGGGCGCGCTCGAACGGCTCTGCAAGCGGGCCGAGGAATCCGCCGATCTGGGCTACTCGGTGCTGATCCTCTCCGACCGCGCCGCCGACCAGGACCAAGCCCCGATGCCGAGCCTGCTGGCTCTGGCCGCGGTGCATCATCACCTGATCCGCGCGAACAAGCGCGGCAAGGTCGGCCTGATCGTCGAGAGCGGCGAAGCGCGCGAAGTGATGCACTTCTGCCTGCTCATCGGTTACGGCGCCAACGCCGTCAACCCCTATCTGGCCTATGAGTCGATCCACGACCTCCACGCCAAGGGGCTGCTCAAGCCGGGCATCGACCTCGACGCCGCGGTCGACAATTACCGCAAGGCGCTCAAGAAGGGCCTGCTGAAGGTGATGTCGAAGATGGGCATCTCGACGGTGCAGAGCTACCACGGAGCGCAGATTTTTGAGGCCGTGGGCCTGAGCCAGTCGGTGATCGACAAGTACTTCACCGGTACGACATCGCAGATCCAGGGCGTGGATCTGGAAACGATCGCGCAGGAAAGCCTCGCGCGGCATCGCCACGCCTACCTGCCGGTATCGTCCTCGGATATCGAGCTCGAGGTCGGCGGCAAGTACCAGTTCCGCGTCCGTGGCGAGAAGCACCTGCTCAACCCGCTGTCGGTCTCGAAGCTGCAGCACGCCGTCAACGGCAAGAGCTACTCCACCTTCAAGGAGTTCTCCGACACCATCAACAGCATGAGCGAGTCGCTGTGCACGTTGCGGGGCTTGTTCGAGCTCAAGGAAGCCGACGAGCCCGTGCCGCTCGAGGAAGTCGAGCCGGCGTCGGAGATCGTCAAGCGCTTCTGTACCGGCGCGATGAGCTTCGGCTCGATCTCGAAGGAAGCGCACGAGACGCTGGCGATCGCGATGAACCGCTTGGGCGGCCGCTCCAACACAGGCGAAGGCGGCGAGGACCCGGCGCGCTTCATTCCCGATGCGAACGGCGACTCCCGCCGCTCGGCCATCAAGCAGGTCGCTTCGGGCCGCTTTGGCGTCACGGCCAACTACCTGGTCAACGCCGACGAGTTGCAGATCAAGATCTCGCAGGGCGCCAAGCCCGGCGAGGGCGGCCAACTCCCCGGCCATAAGGTCGACGAGTTCATCGGCTGGCTGCGGCACTCCACGCCCGGCGTGGGCCTGATCTCGCCGCCGCCGCACCATGACATCTACTCGATCGAGGATCTCGCCCAGCTGATCTTCGACTTGAAGAACTCCAACGTCCACGCCAACGTGTCCGTAAAGCTGGTCAGCGAGGTCGGCATCGGCACCGTGGCGGCGGGCGTCTCGAAGGGACACGCGGACCTGGTCCTGGTCGCAGGACACGACGGCGGCACCGGCGCCAGCCCGGTCAGCTCCATCCAGTACGCCGGCACGCCGTGGGAACTCGGCCTCTCCGAGACCCAGCAGGTGCTGGTGATGAACGACCTGCGCGGCCGCATCCGCGTGCAGGTGGACGGCAAGCTCATGACCGGCCGCGACGTCGCGATCGGCGCCCTGCTCGGCGCTGACGAGTTCGGCTTCTCGACCGCGCCGCTGATCTCGGTGGGCTGCATCATGATGCGCAAGTGCCACCTGAACACCTGTCCGGTGGGCATCGCCACGCAGGACAAGGAGCTGCGTAAGAAGTTCGAGGGCAAGCCCGAACAGGTCATCAACTTCTTCTTCTTCGTCGCCGAAGAGGTCCGCGAGTGGATGTCCAAGATGGGCTTCCGCAAGTTCGACGAGATGATCGGCCGCGTCGACCGGCTCGACACCCGCAAGGCCATCGAGCACTGGAAGGCGAAGGGGCTGGACTTCTCGAAAGTCTTCTTCGATCCCTCGGTGGACAAGTCCATCGCGCGCCGCCACACCGGCAAGCAGGATCACGCCATCGCCGAGCAGATCGACAACGACCTGATCGCCCGCGCGAAGCCGGCGCTCGAGAAGCAGGAGAAGGTGCGCTTCGGCTACCCGATCCGCAACATCAACCGCACCACCGGCACGATGCTCTCGGCCGAGATCGCCCGCAAATACGGCGCCGCGGGGCTGCCCGAAGATACGATCCGCATCGATTTCGAAGGCTCCGCCGGCCAGAGTTTCGGCGCCTGGGCTTCCCCGGGGCTGACGCTCACCGTGCGCGGCGACGCCAATGACTACTTCGGCAAGGGCCTGTCGGGCGGCAAGCTGATCATTGCTCCGCCGGACGGCTCGACGTTCGTGTTCGAAGAGAACATGATCATCGGCAACGTGACGTTCTACGGCGCGACCGGCGGCGAAGCCTTCGTCAACGGCATGGCCGGCGAGCGCTTCTGCATTCGCAACTCCGGCGCCACGGTCGTGGTGGAAGGCGTGGGCGACCACGGCTGCGAATACATGACCAACGGCAAGGTCGTGATCTTGGGGGCGTCCGGCCGCAATTTTGGCGCGGGCATGTCGGGCGGGATCGGGTACGTGCTCGACGAGGCGGGCGACTTCCGCGAGAAGTCAGCCAACCACTCGATGATCGATTGCGACCCGTTCGACGATCCGGCGGACCAGGCCGAGGTCAAGGCCCTCATCGAACGCCACGTGGAGTACACCAACAGCCCGAAGGGCCAGTGGGTGCTCGACCATTGGGAGCGGATGATCCCCAAGTTCATCAAGATCTTCCCGAAAGAGCTCAAGCGCGCGGTCGCCGACCGCTACGCCGAAGAGCGGGAGATGGCGGGTTAGAAACCGCGGCCGTCTTTGAATCGGGATAGGGATGGAGCCTCACGGCTCCGCCCCTCCCGATCAGTTGTCCGCCCGCCCGGCGCCGTATGCCTCCTATCCGGTTCTTGTTCATCGGCTCGCGAGTTTGCTCCACGCTTCTTTCAGCCCCCGCCTCACGACGACGCCCTTGCGCTTCACTAACCCGCATTTCTCACCAAGGGGGCGAAGCAGGGGCGGCAGGGCTTGGAGCCGTGCCGACGGCGCGCTTTTTGCGCCGGCGGGGCCGATCCTGACCACTGAGCCCGCCAAGCGCCTCCTCGGCGCCGACCGGCTGAGGCCCGTTTTTGGGTTTTTGCCGATTTTGCACGCACTTATCCTTTCACCGCTCGCGCGGCCCGGATTTTTCGCTTCTTTGTTTTCAAACAGTTGCC